>JAEEGJ010010658.1_pt1 | contig 23813 bp, 18 predicted proteins | sample 8958761 | NCBI WGS metagenome assembly JAEEGJ01 (sample SAMN16246546, study PRJNA631951) | gut metagenome | biome: gut microbiome; feature: rumen; material: RS-attached | host: Bos | place: Iran: Karaj | collected 2018-10 | reverse complement strand
TTTTTACGGCATTAACAATTTAAAACTGCTATCTCAAGCACGCATATATATTTATAATACGGCATCGCACTTTTCTGCACGACTCTTGTCGGTTTTTGTCGGTTTTTGTCGGTACATTTCAGCTTTTCCATGCATATTATTTTTGTATGGATATCATTACTAAATACATTCCAAAAGAATACTTGGCCCTTAAGATAAATTATCTGAAGGACACGCTGTCATCGCTGCCTGTTGTCAGGATTTCAGAAAGGAGAAGGTACGGCTCGACCGAGCTGCGCTGTATTTGCGATAAACATAACTATTCGCTTAACAGCAAAAACGGCAAGAGGCTCTTTGAGATAGCCGAACGCCGCAAAGAACTTGAACTGCTTCTTTCCAAATATGAGAACGAATGGAAGTGTTATTTTCAAGGGAGAACTCCAGAAGATATTATCCCCAAAAATATAATTAGGACTCTCAACCCGAATAATCCCTATTTATCTTCTGTGATGGACAGCGAGTTTTTCGACAGCCTGAAAAACGATGCAAATCCGAATCACCGGGAGTTCAAAAAGTACCCATATAACGGAATCCTATACAGATCCAGGGCGGAAGCGGAGATTGCAAGATTCTATACAGAGATGGGCATTCCATTTAAATATGAGCCTGAAATCTATATGGATGGAATGGCCAAACCTTATTATCCGGATTTTGTATTGCTCATAAAGGAAATCAATTGCTGCAAGATCCATGAACACCTGGGAATGTTGAACAGCAGTGATTACCTAAGAGACAACAAGATCAAGATTACCAATTACATGAATGCCGGTTTGATCCCAGGATATGATGTGTTTTTCACATACCAAATTGAAGATTTGATATTCAACACCAAAATTATTATGCCGACACTTAACTCAGTTATTTATCAATCTCTGATTTCAGCACCGTAAGGCTTGCTAATCTTTGCGTAAACTCAAACGTAAACATTCCGGTCCAAATAGTTTACGAAAATCTTTACTTTGTCCAAAAGTAAACTTAAACGTAAACTATTTGCCCTCAAAAGTTTACGCTGAAGTTTACGACCGCTCATGCAAAAGCAAAGAGGCTGCAAAAGCAGCCTCCAATTGAACAGTAACATTGTTACACTTTAATCCATACCGTACTTTCTCTTGAACGCATCGGTCATTTTCGCACCATTATCCTCCAGATATTTCTTCGCCTGTCCGATCATCCTGTCAGTCGTCTTGTAGTTGAAACAGCCTATTGCAGCAGCACCATCCGTGTCATAAGACTTGCATACCACGATCGCATCATCAAGCGTGCGTGCGTTCGGCTTTGGATTGTAAATACAGAGGAACCCGGCAAACGAACCGATGCTCCTGCCGTCGCGGATATTGATTATATCTGTGTCCTCATCGGCCGTCAGGAACAGATAACCGTTAACGAATTCAAATGAGACAGAAGAAGATGCGCTCAGATCACCATGCTTGAGATTAATAGACATGACCTGATCGCCTTTATTGTCATAGCAGCATAACGTATCTGTTCTGTATACGACATAGAGCCTGTCTTCGTCAAAGCGGGCCTTGACCGGAATATTCTGCTCAATATCCCTGGCATACTTCTCTTTACCATCGGAATCAAACACTTTCATGTTTCCTTCAGAATAGAATTCGGCAAAAAGAGTGCCCGCATCATTCCAAACAGAGTAATTGCAGTATCCGCATTCGGCAACCGTATACTTTCCGGTCTCAGCATCTATCATCAGTCTTGAGCACTTCGGCTGACCGTCACCAGACTCAACCATATAACGCAGGATCTTTTTCCCGTCCGGCGATGCCGTCAGACGCCCGATGAATGAAGCATCAGGGTTATCCTTATAATCAACGACCGTCTTCTTTACGGAATCATCTTCCATGACATAGCAAAGAAGCGTAAGCGTCTTCGCATTCACGTCAATTATCTCTGACCATATACGGCCATTTACAGCAACTGTATTTACGGGATTTGTAAGAGTAAACTCCTTGTTCGCATCAATGATCGTACCGTTAACTATGTTGACCTTGATCACTACATAATATGAATTTCCATCATTATCCTTGCGCTCCTCAAGGAAGAATATAAATCTGTTGTCTTTGGAAACTCCGTTCTCAAAATAGTAAATATCTGCGTCGGCAGGGACATCCGCGGTCCAGATGATCGAGTGCTTGCTGAGATCCGAGCCGTACAATTTGTTATCTGACTCGGCGAAGGAAACCATGTAGTCACCGCACTTGAAGCTCTTGCCTACTTCTTTGATATCTTTACAGTTCTCGAATTCTTTGTATTCGCTGTCCGAAAAGTTTCCGCTGTATTCGGTAATGATCCTTTTGGTGGCATCCTTAACAAAATACGATACCTGATCGTTTTTATCTCTTGTCAACTGCATTTCAAGGATTCCATCCATGAAGTATTTGGCTTGAGTAACCTTCTTGCTGCTCTCTTTAAGCGGGACCCACAACGCCAATCCGTTACGGAGCACGACAGATATACTGGTCTTGGTCGGAACCGTCCTTATTACGGACGACACAAAGTCATAGCTCTTGATCTCTTTTCCGTCCTTGGCGTTAAGAATAACGACCTTTGTTCCGAAAGCCGCGATGATAACTTTTGCATTGCTTCCGTCTTTCAGCGTGTAGTCTGAACCGAAGATCTTGGCATCGACTATACGGTTAAAGGTAGTCAGTTCGGTTTTCCAGGAAGATTTTCCCTGCGGGTTGATCCGTTCAACAATAATCTTACCTTCATAGATCACATCAGTTGAAGAATAGTAATTTGCATTCGGATCATCTGAAGAACGTCTCAGCACGGTAATGTTGCCATCCTCATCGAAAGCAGCATCAAGATAAGGACCGGAATCGTTTGTTATGCAGGTCCAGCTGTTTTTGGCCATATCACAGACAAACATCGCGAACTTATCAGAAACACCGGCAGTTCCGAAAAGAGCGATCCTGGTGAAATCGCTGTTTACCGCAAACTTGTAAATGCTGAAACTGCTGCCGGTCTTGCAGTTCTCCTCTATGACTTTTTCCTTGCTTGTATCTATTGTTCTGACTAATTCTCCGTTCTCGGCATTGATTATCTCGAGAACATGGTTCCCGTTAAATACAATGTAACCGGGCTTTGAATAGTACTCCATCTTCATCTCACGAGCCACGGTAAGTGCCCTCTTGAACGTATATTTCCACTTCTGTTCCTGTGTATTGGAATCATACAGCGCAATGTACATGGCGTTTATGACAATGATGTCGTTATTCTTGTCGAGTCTGAAATCCAGGAAAGAGTAATCGTCATCCTTTATTACGGTCTCTTTGTTCCCGTTCTTATTCCAGATATGAAGCGTTCCGTTTGAATCAAGGATAAATACACGGCCATCCGCTCCGTTCGATGCATAATTTACGATAGTTGCGGTTGACTCATATCTCCAGACCGGAGCCGCATTGGAAGTTCCTTTTGTAGAATATGCGCCCAGTGCGGAAAACATTGCAAATTCTGCTTCACTCGTCACAGGACGCCTTGTTCCGTCACTGTCTTCAAATGCTGCAAGCGCAAGCTGTACGGCACCGATGCGGTCACCTTCATCAAGGAGCTTAAGTGATTCGGACGCGTAATACCTCGACTGGTTCATCTTGGAGTTCTGCAGATTAATATTGATCTGTCTGACCATGAAACCCACATAAACGGCAAAAGCTATTGCGGCAGCGGATAGCAGTGCTGTCCAGATAAACATCCTTGTTCTCTTATAGGATTTTCTTCTTCTGATGATCTCGTCGTAGTTGCAGTCGAGCATTGCCGCAGCAAGTCTCGGAAGCTCGATCTTTTTTGCCTTGGATACGGGCATCCTGTAATCCGCAGCCAACGGCTCGACCACCTCATCCTTGCAGTAGAATGTTCCGTCTGCCAGATAGTGCGTGATGTTGTCGTGTCTTAAGATCTCAGGTATTACTTCGTCGGGCTCGCCCTCGACAAGAACTGTCAGGATGAGCTGCTTGTTGTAGTCGTGAAGCTCAAGGAAAGTCTCGATCTCACGTCTTACCCAGTCGGATTCGGATGTCCTGAAAGAACATATAACGATAAGGTATTCCGAGGCTCTTAATGCTTCCTCGATATCTTCTGTCAGGTTGCTCGAAATAGGGAGCTCCTCAACATCTCTGAAAACGCGGTTAAATCTCTTCTTGCCTGTCTTCTTCTGCAGTGCTTTGGGGATGGCAAAACGCTCCAGGCTCTTTTGTATCTCCGAGGCGATCTGGGTATCCTTCTCGGCATGTCTGTAAGATATAAAAGCGTCGTATTTAAATTCCATAACTGTCCTTCCGAATTGTTAATGTCCGTCTATATGAACCGTATATCAGTCCGGCGCATATGTCTCGGCAAAAATATCTTTGTTGATGATGTAGATATCATCGGGATCGGATTCTTTTGCAACCAGATAATCACCCGGCTCGCCCTTGAGATACTCATCGCCGTTCCACTTGGTAAATACTTTGGTCGTTGACTCAATGGGCATTGCAAGGATCACATTGCCACCTTCGGAGACACAGGTTTTCGCGACACGGTTGAGCGGCAGTATCTCGCCTGTTCTCGTGTTCTTGATGGTCGGGAAATACTCGAGTTTCAATTTGTATTCCTCATCGAGCTTCTTGTAATTCTTGCCAAAGACCTTCGTATTGGAAGCATAAACCTCGCCTCTGACGCCGATCATGACAACGGCATCATCAGTGACATTGATGTTGTAATCACCTTCAAGTGAGCGTACAAGGATCGGGGTGCCTACAGGCAGGAATTCCGCCGGGATAACATAGCCCTGCTTGAGCGGAAGCTTCTTGTAGCGCTTCATATTTGAGGTGTCCAATTTATCCTTGCCTGCATAGATGATCCTGCAGTTCTGATAGTAATCGTGAAGTCTCTCACGAAGGACTGTAGTAACGATAGCGTGCTTGTGGATATCATCTGACGAAAGATAATCAGGCCTTAAATCAGCTAAAAGTTCCTTCTGGATGAGGCCGCCTGCCTTGTCTGAACGTCCTCCGCCGGAACCGATACGGCGCGAGATATATTCCGCAAGTTCATCAGCCCTGACTTCATTGGTGCAGCTTCTGACAGAGTACTTGATGCCGACATCAAGCTCGGAGAAAACGACGCATACGTCAACGTTATCGACCGCAAGGAAGAAGTCGCTGATAAGACCCAGAATGTTCGGGTCGCACGGCATCGTCTCAAGGAGCGCATATCTGTGCACCTCATGATACTCGTATCCGAGCAGTGCCATGCCTGCGATCTTGACCTCCTGAAGAGTCATGTTCATATTGCAGAAATGCTTGATGAGAGACTTGTCATAGGCGATATCGTCAAGCATATCGCGGTCGAGCGGATGGTAGATCTCCGCTAATGTGTTCGTGTCTGTATAAAGGCCATAGTAGAGCGCCGTGGAAAGAGATCTGTTGATCTCAAATCCTTCTTTCTTCAAGAGGTCCCAGACTATCGTTGAACAGCTGCCGACTCCCTGACGTACATCATTTAACCTGGGCGGCTTGTTCTCGCCAAGATAATGGTGATCGATGGAAGCTATCGTCTCTGCTTCAAACTTTCTTACATTGCCTTCGCCGTAGAGGCAGTCGCATGTGATAAGAAGTTTCGGTTTTCTGTTAAGACTTACGACATATTCAATGGGGATATGGAGCGATTCGACCATGAACTTGAGGTTGGTCTTGGTGATTATGAAATTGCCCGAATAGATGAATCTGACTTTCTTATTATTGGCGTGCAGGTAGCTGTAAATACCAAAACCTGACGCAATCGCATCCGCATCCGGATTGTCATGACACTGAATGACTATATCGTCGTACTCAAGAAGATCGGACAGTTTCATTTTGAGATTCCCTCCAGGTCTAAATACACTCAAATAATTATATCATTATTCGCGGGGCGTTTTTCTTATTAATATAAATATGGCCTGAAAAGCAAAACGGCAGGAAGGTCTGTGCCATCCTGCCGCTTCGTTAACAAGCTCTGAAATAATTACTGACCGATCATCTTGGAAAGATCGCCGGCTGTCGGGACGTCAACTCCCGTCTTCTTCTCTACAGCGCCTGCTGCCTTCTCGTAAATGCCGTTTGCCTGCTCGTTCTTGGATACTGCGTCAAGAGCGCCGCTTGCTGTTTCCTTGATCTTGTTGATGTCAATGTTAGGTAGATCTGCCATGGTATTAACCTCCCTTGTTTTTATGTCCTGATTATAATTCTTAAACTTCGAAAAAACAAAACCCCCGCAACGCAGCTACGGGGGATTAGTATATTTTGTTAAGTTGTAGTTCAAGTTTTAGCAGTGGTCTGTTCGGTTCCGTGCTGAGTAAAACTCAATTTAAGTAGAAAACCTTACAGGAGAAGAACTGAACCAAGCGAGACCAACTGCCTGCTTGAGTTAAAATCTTGTCCCATTGGTCTCACCTCCTTTGAACCTGTGTATGTATTGGTTCTTTTCTGATGGCTTTATGTTAGCATACGTCATGTCAGAATGTGTTATGAAATTATGAACGATTTCTGACATTAGGGTTACATTACGCGTTGATGGAACTGAGCAGTTCCATATAGCGGGACTTCATGTCGATCCCGGTCGTCTTGAACTGCGGGATATAACCGTCGTAATACAGCATGTTCTGAAGATTGATGTAAGACGTGTTGCCGATCCTTGTCAGGATCTCGAGTTCCTTCTCAACGGAGACCTCCATCATCTTGCTTATCTTAAGCTCTTCTTCGCCCGTGCGACGCCTCATGGCATTGGTCTTCGTAAAGTTGATATAAGCATTCTCATCTGATTTCAGGCAGTCCCACAGCGCGCCCGAAAAGTCCGCGTCAGGCCTTAGCGAGTATACCGCATTTACAAACTGCGAATATGCTTCAATGAGGTCGTTCTGCGTGTGGTCGGCATCAGCAAGGGCAAGGAACCTTGTAAGGCTTGCCAAAGGCTCCTTCTTGCGCATTCCTCCGAAGATGGCGAGAGAATTGATTTCCTTGATCAGATCAGGCATATGATCCTCCGGTCTTAATCGTCATCGTGATCTGACCAGATGGTCGTGCTTCCGCGGTCAAGAGCGACAATTCCCGTGCGGCACATTTCAATGATGCCGTAGGCTTTGACGTTCTGGATGAAGCCGTCGATCTTCTGCGAATCACCGGTAACTTCAATGCTTATCGCCTCTTCACCGAGGTCGATTATCTTCGCTCTGAAAATGTTCGCCGTCTCAATGATGCGGTCTCTTACGTCCTCACCGTTCCTTACCTTTATCAGCATGAGCTCGCGCTTCATACAATCCTCATTGGAAAGGACGACGACCTTCTTGACGTTATAGAGTTTTCTAAGCTGGGATACGACCTGATCCTTGTCTGTCTTCGCCGCGGAAAGAGTGATCGTGATACGTGAATACGCAGGCGATTCCGTCTCGCCTACCGTAAGTGAATCGATGTTGAATCCTCTTCTCGTGAACATGGCCGTGACACGCGAAAGGACGCCGTACTGGTTGTCGACGTAGATAGCGATAATTATCTTATCCTTCTTCATTTTCGGCCTCCTTCCATGTTACAAGGTTATCGAATGTTCCGCCGGGTCTGAGCATCGGAAGGACCATCGCGTCCTGATCGATCTTCATGTCGATAACCGAAGGTCCGTCATACGCGTATGCCTTTGCGAAAACATTCTTGAACTCATCGAAATCATCAGCCCTGAAGCCCTTTGCTCCAAAGGCTTCCGCAAGCTTCACGAAATCAGTGTCACGCTCTAATGTCGTTCCCGCGTATCTCTTATCGTAGAACAGCGTCTGCCACTGCCTGACCATTCCCAGTGTGCGGTTATTAAATACAACGACCGTTACCGGGACTTTGTAAGTTACGGCTGTCGCGAGCTCGTTAAGACTCATTCCGAAGCTTCCGTCTCCGGTGATCAGGACCGCATGTTTGCCAGTAGCAAATGTCGAACCTATCGCGGCGCCAAGGCCGAAGCCCATCGTTCCCAGACCGCCTGAACTGAGCCATGTATGCTTCTTGCGGAAGTTGTAGAACTGCGCTGTCCACATCTGATGCTGTCCGACATCAGTGACGATGCGCGTGTCGGGTTTGACCTTATCGGCGATCTCCATCACGACCTCTCTGGGCACGAATGTATCGTCGTCATAAGCGTCGGATTCACGCTTTCTTAATGAGCTGATCTTCTCTTCCCACTCGGGAAGTTTCTTTTCTTCAACCGCATCCGCAAGCCTTGCAAGGAAGTCTTTTACGTTGCAGCAGACACCAAGATCGACCGAGACGTTCTTGCCGATCTCGGCGATGTCGGCATCGATGTGTATCTTCTTGGAATTAAGCGCATATCTGTCTGTCTTGCCTGTCGCGCGGTCGGAGAACCTGACTCCGACCGCGATCATGAGATCGCTTTTCGCGAGCGCGACGGAAGAAGCGAAATGGCCGTGCATTCCCTGCATTCCAAGAAATCTGGGATGTGCAGAAGGAATCTCCGAAAGTCCCATCATGGAGCATCCGATAAAGGCATCGATCTTATCTGCAAGAGTAAGTATCTCGGCACCTGCGCCGGCTCTGACCGCACCGCCGCCGAAATAGATGTAAGGTCGTTTACATTCGGCGATCAACTCAGCAGCCTTTGCGATCATCTCATCATCGGCCTTGGGCGGTTTTGAGGGAATAACCTTTTTCAGGGGCTTGAATTCACATGTTCCGATCTGGATATCATTCGGGATATCGATAAGAACAGGACCGGGTCTTCCGGAAGTCGCGATCTTAAATGCCTCGCGGATGGTGTCCGCCAGGACCTTGATATCCCTTACGAAGAAATTGTGCTTTGTAATAGGTAGCGTTACGCCGGTGATATCGATCTCCTGGAAAGCATCACGTCCGATCATGGAATTGGATACGTTTCCCGTGATAGCGATCACAGGAACGGAGTCAAGGAATGCCGTTGCGATGCCTGTAACGAGGTTGGTCGCACCGGGGCCTGATGTCGCTATGACGACACCCGGTTTGCCTGTAGATCTGGCATATCCGTCGGCAGCGTGAGCAGCGCCCTGTTCGTGTGCCGTGAGCACGTGGGTTATCTTATCCTTGCAGCTGAAAAGCTTGTCGTAGATATCTATAACAGTCGCTCCCGGAAAACCGAAAACAGTATCAACACCCTGCTCCAACAGGGTCTCGATAACGATCTGGGCACCAGTAAGTTTCATTGCCAAAACTCTCCTTTATCTGTCTTCGCGGTAATAGTTTCTTCCGATAGCGGAAGGCTCGCAGCTGTTATTGTTCTTTCTGACCGAGCTGATCAGGAGCACGATAAGCGTGATGATGAACGGCAGCGCGGAGAAGAACTGCGCGGGTATCTTTGTAAGCCAGCCGAGCGTGTTCGGGAAAGCCGTTGCAAGAGGCGCATTCTGGACTCTTAGCGTGTTGAAGAATCCGAAGATGAACGTGCCCAGGATAGCCTTCGCAGGACTCCAGTTCGCGAAAATAACGAGCGCGATCGAGATCCATCCGTAACCGTTGATCCAGCAGTTTGAGCCTTCGAAAGTACCGCCCATGTTGAGTGCCATGTAAAGGCCTCCGATGCCCATGATGCCTGATCCGATTATGATGTGGATATACTTGTACAAAGTGATGTTTACACCCAGAGAGTCAGCCGCTCCGGGGTTCTCGCCGATAGCGCGCAGCTTAAGGCCCGGTACCGTTTTCTCGAAATAGAACCACATGACTATAGCGATGATGATACCCAGATAGATGAGTACCGTATGCGAGAAAAAGGTCTTTCCGATAACAGGTATCTTGGAAAGCAGCGGGATCTCGATGGGAGCAAACTGCTGGTCAAGTCTGCTTCCGCCGAGCGCGGGCCACTTTGAAGGGCTGTTGGAGACAGCGTTTCCGATGAAGTAATAGAACGCTACGCCGAACGTTGTAATGGTAAGTCCGGTTACGTTCTGGTTAGCCTGAAGAGTAACGGTAAGAAACGAGAAAACAGCGCCTACGAGGCCTGCCGCGGCAAAGCTTACAAGGCATGCAACAAGAAGGCTTCCGGAGCGCATTCCCGCAAGATAACCCGCTACAGCACCGATAGCCATGGTACCCTCAACTCCGAGGTTGAGCGAGCCGGATTTTTCTATCATGATCTCGCCTGCCGTTCCGTAAAGGAGCGGGATGTTATAAACAACGATACTGAAGAGGAACAGCGTAATTACGTCGATCATTTTTTCGCGTCCTCCTTCTTCTTAAGAGTGAATGTAGCGCAGAAATCGGCGGTAAGTACAGAGAACAGGATTATTCCCTGAAGGAGATCCGCGAAATTGCTGTCGATCGAAGGATACTTCGTCGCGGCGGTCTTGCAGCCGAACTGCAGTATCGCAATAAGAACCGACGTTACCGCGATGGCGGGAACGCTGAGCTTGCCGAGCCATGCGACTACGATACCGGTCCAGCCGACGTTGTTCGTAACCGTCTCGGAGATCGTTCCGGAAGCTGATGCTGTAAGTCCTGCGGCAAGTCCGATCATAGCCGATGAGATGAACATCGTGCGCATTATGATGCGGCTTACTTTCATGCCTGCATACTTTGCGGTTGCGGCACTGTCACCGACTACGGAGATCTCGTAACCGTGCTTGGTGTACTTGAGGTAAATGTAGATAAAGATGATGAGCGCTACTGCGATGATGACTGACCACAAAAGATTGAAGTTTCCGATCTTGATGCCGTCCATTATCGCGCTCTCGGGGAACTTGCCGAAGATAGGTCTTGCAGACTTCGGATCAAGGAAGAAATTCCAGTCTTCCTTTGTCTTTCCGAGATACGTTATCAGATACAGCATTATGTAGTTGAGCATCAGCGTGACGAGAGTCTCGTTGGTGTTGAACTTAACTTTGAAGAAAGCGACCGCAAGGCCCATAAGTCCGCTCGAGAGCATCGCGGCGATGCACATCAGAAGGATTGTCAAAGGTCTGGGAAGCCCTGTTACATTGAATGCCACGATAGCGGCGCTGATGGCGCCTATAAGGAACTCACCTTCGCCTCCGATGTTCCAGAACCTCATCTTGAACGACAGTCCCAATGCAAGCGAAGTGATGAGGAGCGGAACTAAGATCTTGAGCAAACCTTCAACATTCTTATATGCGTACTTGTTGCCGACCATACCTATGGTCAGCATTCTTCCGTAGTATTCGAAAGGATTGATCCCGAGCGACCAGAGCAGTACCGCGCCTATTCCCATGGATATCGTTATACCGATGAGGTAATAGATCAGGAGTCTCTTTATAGACTGTCCGGAGCGTCTTACAAGATGGTATTTCTTCATAGACCGGCATCCTCCGCTTTGTTTTTTTCTTCGGCGTCTTCAATGACGGAATCCTTCGCGATTCCGGCTGTCTTGCCGCCCTTATCGACAAGGTCGAGCGCGCCGGTCATCATGAGACCGATCTCTTCCTTGGTAGTGTGGTTGCTGTTGACTACGCCCTGGAGCCTTCCGTGGCAGATTACCATTATCTTGTCGCAGAGGGCCATCATTACATCGATATCCTCACCGATGAAAAGAATGCCTACATCCTTTTTCTTCTGCTCGTTCAGGATATCGTAGATCATGTAAGAAGAACCGATATCAAGTCCTCTTACAGGGTATGCGGTAATGAGAACGTTAGGTCCCGACTTGATCTCACGGCCCAAAAGGACTTTCTGAACGTTACCGCCGGAAAGCTTTCTTACCGGGGTCTCTGTCGAAGGCGTAACCACCTTCAGCCTCTCGATGACTTTCTTTGCCTCTTCCCTTGCGGACTTTCTGTCAATGAAAGGTCCCTTGTTATCGGCATAGTTCTTGAGGATCATATTGTCCGTGATGGACAGTGAAGGAGCTAATCCCATTCCGAGTCTGTCCTCAGGGATAAAGCTCATCGAGATTCCCTTTTCGAGGATCTTATGAGGTGAAAGTCCGACGATGTTATCGCCCTTGTGGATTATCTTTCCGTCGATCACAGGACGGAGTCCCGCGATCGCCTCGCAGAGCTCTTTCTGGCCCGAACCTGCGATGCCCGCAACGCCTAAGATCTCTCCGCCTCTGATGTAGAAATCCAGATGATCTACCGCAACTGCGCCTTCATCGTTCTTTACCGTAAGTCCTCTGATCTCGAGCAGCGGCTTTGTTTTCTCAATGACGGGACAGCTGATATCGAGATCGATCTTACGTCCTACCATGAGCTCTGTAAGTCTCTTCTCGTCTGTCTCTTTTGTAACGACGGTATCGATATATTCACCGTGTCTCAATACCGTGACTCTGTCGGAGACATCCATGACCTCATTAAGTTTATGAGTGATGATTATTATCGAATGGCCCTCTTCTTTCATCTTGCGGAGGACCTTGAAAAGCTTGTCTATCTCCTGGACCGTAAGGACCGCGGTCGGTTCGTCCAGTATTATTATCTTTGCGCCGTAGCACAGGACTTTTAAGATCTCTAATGTCTGCTTTTCGGAGACTGACATGTTCGAGACCAGTTTGTCCGGATCTATTTCAAAGCCGAATCTTTCGGCCTGCTTCATTACCTGTTCTTTTGTATCCTTCTTAAGAAGGAGTCCCTTGTTATCCCTTAAGCCTATCCTTATGTTATCAAGCGCAGTGAAACGCTCAACGAGCTTAAAGTGCTGATGCACCATTCCAATTCCGAGCTTCGCCGAATCCTCAGGCGAGCTGATCGACACCTTTTTGCCGTCGATAAAAATAGAACCGCTGTCGGGCATATAAATGCCCGACAGCATGTTCATAAGAGTCGTTTTACCGGATCCGTTCTCGCCTAAAAGGGCGAGGATCTCACCTTTCTTGAGCTGCAGACTGACATTCTTGTTTGCGAACAGCGGTCCGAACTGCTTCGATATACCTTTTAGTTCGATGGCATACTCCATAAAGCCTCTCCTGCAGCATTATTCGGCGTTGATCAGTTAACCTGAGTTACGCCTTCAACATAGTAGTTCATTGAGCCCTGGATAACGTCATCGCCAACGGATGCTCCGCCTGCGGGAACCTTCTCCTCGCCCTTGTTTGTCTTGAGTGCATCACTCTTCTGTTCAGCGGTTACGGCACCGGCCTTACCGGAGAATGAGAGCTTAACGCCTGAGAAAACATCCCATGTGCCGGAAACCATAAGATCCTTAGCGATCTTGATAGCGTCAGCTGTCTCAGGCTCGCAGTTCTCTGACAGAGGTGAAACGTCTACGAGACCTGCATTGAGTCCCTGATAGTAGTTGCCGACCTTGCTCATGAAGGAATCCTTGTCTGTCATGGCTGCCTGCATTGCTGTTGCATAGTAAGCGCTCCAGTTCCAGATAGCTGCACAGAGGTGAGCCTTGGGAGCTTCAGCTGTCATATCGGAGTTGTATCCGCATCCGAATACACCCTTCTCGTTAGCAACGATCTGAGGCTGAGCAGAGTCGCAGTGCTGGCCGATAACGCCGCACTTGTAAGTGTCGATGAGGACCTGAGCTGCCTGTCTCTCCTTCTCCTGATCGCCCCATGTGGAGATCTCGTAAACATAGATCTTTGCGTTGGGGTTGACTGATCTTGCACCGAGAGCGAAACCGTTGATGCCCGAGCATGTCTCAGCATACTCGGTACCCCATGCGGAAACGTAGCCGATGTTGTCGTTCTTTGTAGCAAGAGACTTGTATCCTGCAGCGATTCCTGCGAGATAACGGGCCTGATAGATCCTGCCGAAATAGTTGTTGAAGTTCTTGTCGTTCGACATATATCCGGTTGCGTGTGAGAAGATGATGTCAGGATACTCTGTTGCCTTCTCGTTCATTGCGTTGATATAGCCGAAGCTGATACCGAAGATGATGTTGCATCCGTCGCCGGCGAGCTGGTCGATTGCCTGCTTTACCTTCTCGTCATCCTCAGGAACGTTGTCAACGATGTAGAGATCCTTGGCAGGATCAAGTCCGACCTGCTTCATAGCCTCTGTGATGCCCTTGTGATGAGCAAAGGTGTAGCCGGATGTGTCGTTCTGGCTGTTGATGTAGATCGCACCAACCTTAAAGCTTGCTGCGGGCTTGGTCTCGTCCGTCTCCTTAGAACCGGCAGTTGTCTCCGTGTTCTTGTCTGTAGAGCCTGTAGTAGCAGCCGGCTGCTGCGAGCATCCCGAAAGCGAGAAGCATGCAGACACGGCGAATGCCACTGTCAGCACCAGTGAAACCAGTTTCTTCATAAATTGCCTCCATTTGTTTTCTTTTTATGCAAAGGTTATTGCATACATTGTTGTTCGGGCTTACGCCCTGCTGTCACTGCTCCCTGAAGGTAAGTGACGTATCACTCATCGAGTCGATTATCGCCAGTGATTCGACTCTGATGCCCTTGGCCCTCAAAGCGTCTCCTCCGCCCTGGAAGCCCTTCTCGATCGCTATGGCCGCGCCCGCGAGCTTCGCGCCCGACTGTCCGATTATATCGAACAGACCGTTAAGTGCGCCGCCTTTCGCAAGGAAATCATCAACGACCAGGATATTGTCATCAGGCTTGAGATAGTCAGCGGCAACCACAACATCGAAAGTCTTCTGATGAGTATAAGAGAAGACCTTTGAAGTAAAGACCTCGCCGCTCATGTTGTTGGAAGCGTGCTTTTTCGCGAAAACAACAGGCACGCCAAGTGCGCAGCCTGCCGCAACGGCGATCGCTATCCCGGAAGATTCGATTGTAAGGATCTTTGTGACTTTTGAGTCACCGAAAAGACGGGCAATCTCTTGGCCCATTTCCGTCAGAAGCGCAGTATCGATCTGCTGATTAAGAAAACTCCCTACCTTAAGTACTTCTCCGGGCAGTACCCGGCCTTCCTTAAGTATCCTTTCCTCCAAAGCGCGAATGGTAACCACCTCCTGAGAACACCCTACTATATTATAATTATTACAATTTGGTGTCAAACCTGCCCCAAGGATGCGCAAAATGCGTGAAAACCTTGATTTCAGGGCTTTACGAGCACCCGTGGTCTTGTTTCGGAAGAGGAATTTTCAGTGTTTTGCGGTTCTGTCGTCGTCGCGGTAGCGGCTTCATCTGCGGAAGAACTCGCGGAAGACCTGATTTCCGAGGCTTGAATGAATTTCTTCTGCGCAGCGTCTTTGAAATAATTGCTTAATTTGGCCGTCAGTTCTTCAGCAAATTCCAGTCCGCCCGAAGAAACGGACTTTTTATCCAGAAAAGGCTCGTTATAGCCTTCCCTCAGCTTGTAGAACATGGAATAGTCACTTGAATATCCCGCACCGTGGATCAGGATCGTGCCTATATGGTCACTCGCAGAACCTCCGATCGTCAAGACGGGAACCCCGTTATCCACTATGCAGTTATGAAGGATGTCGTCCGATATTTCACTGAAACCGTCAGCGGTATTTACTACTATCAGCATATACTCGCTGTAGTCACGCGGCAGGATCTCCGTCGGCGGCAGCGTCGGCCTTCCCGACTCATCATCCGGATCGGTTATGGTGATATGGAACGTTGTCGACTTGACGGGCATGTTCTCTTTGCTTATATCTTCAGGCTTGATAATGACCATGCTGTCTTTGAGCTTTTCGAGCTCGGCGGGGACTTCTCCTATCCAGTAGATGGTGAGATCGATACTGTTGAGGAATTCTATCTTTTTGTCGACTTCTTCCTGTCTGCCAAGGACAGCGCTGCGCCTTGCGGACGTGTTGAAGACCATCGCAATGCCGATAAAGAAAAATCCCGCCAAAAGAAATATAACGATTACCGATGCCTTGTTGCGTTCCATATCATCAGGCCTCGCAGAAGGGTTCTACGCCGTCTATTACCTTTGACGCAAATTCTTCTTTAGAGGACGCGCAATAAGCATCCATGTTGTCCAGATAAGGCAGGCAGTACTTTCTCATGTTGTCCAGCATATATTTGAGCTGTTCGCCTTCAAGATCAGATGCGGCGATAATGAGCCAGCTTATGCGGTCGGTACCGTTTTCGCGCATCAGGCGGACCCAGATGCGGCTGACGGAAGGCTCGATCTTGAGGTAATCCGTAAGCGCACCTTTAAGCTCGGGCGGATATTTGTCAGGCTCGCCGACCTTGGCTGTGCCGTCTCCTCCTATGCCCATCTGCGAAGCGATGAGCTTTATCATATCCTTTCCGAAAAGAACTTCCTCAACGCCCGGATTGATAACAAAACCGGACAGTCCCATCTTATCGGTCATTACAACTTCGATAAGATCCCCGAAGCCTGCGTCAACGCCCTGCTGCTTCTTGTACTTGCCTTCAAAAGCGACCTCAAAGCTGTCGGAATCTGAATAAACGACCATATATTTCAGACCGTTTTTGTCGCTTACCGCATGGAAACTGTAACTGCCTTCGCTGCCGTCAACCGGAACGATGAATCTCGCGGCAGCAGCCTCCTTGAGAAGCGCGATCATATTCTCTTCGCTGTTATTCTCACGGACCTTGCCCAAAAGCTCTACGAGCCCCGGATTTTCTATTCTTTCATTACTGTTTGAGACAGGTTCGGACATGTTTATCCTCCCAGGACTATCCCGACGATCCGCGTCCAGAACAGGAGCGTTATGAGCATCAGCAGCGTCGACATGGTTACTATCCTCGTACAAAGGTCAGGTGCGGTATTATACTGCTCCGCAAAGATAACGTTCAGAGAGCCGCACGGAAGCGCGCACATGAGTACCATGACCTTCATAGTATCAGGTTTGATAGTGGCCGCATGACCCAATGCCCATACCGCAAGAAGCGCAACGGCCGGGATCAGCATCAGCCTGACCGCCGAGACAACATAAGGCTTCCAGTCAAGGAACAGTTTTCTGACATCAACAGTCGCAAGCTGCGAACCCATGATCATCATGGACATAGGAACCGACATATCGCCGATCATCGAAATGGTGGAGTTGATGAATACCGGGATCCTCCACGGAACGATAAACAAAACAATAGCGGCGATCGATGCGGTGGAAACGGTGCTTCCGAAGAGTTCGGAAAGCTTGAAGTGCGGCTTTTTCGAGATGAGATGCGCGCCGTATGTGTAGAAAAACGCGTTATACATAAGATTGAACACAGCAGCGAGCAGAAGTCCCCTGTCTCCGTAAAGTGAATGCATCAGCGGGAATCCCACGAAACCCGTATTTGCAAACACAGTGCATGTAGTCATGATGCGCTGCTCGTCGTCAGTTGCCTTTGTCTTTTTATATGCAAGCTTCGAGACCACGAGCGCGAGAGCATAATAAGCCGTGCCGAAAGCAAACATCGCACCCATTCCCTTAAGCTCCTCGAACGAGAAATTTGTCTGGCTCGAAGAAATGATCATAAACGGCAGAACAGCCTTGAGAAGTATCTCAGTAAGGACCTTTTCGCCGCGCATGTCCAGGACCCTGCTCTTGTTAAGAACAAAGCCTAAAAGAAGGCAAACAAATATCTTGAAAAATACAAAATATACCTGTGACATTTTTAACGTTCTTTCATCAGCCGCCTGAGACGGAGAGCGCCGCTCTTGCTGCTGATCTGTACCCCTCCATGATCCTTGATACCTCAAATGCCGGCATGTCCGGATCGTATTTCCTGCCGGAGACATAAAAGCTTCCGGTCTGTTCAATGCTATCAAATATACCGCATGTTACGCCTGCTGCAAATCCCGCTCCCATGGCGGTCATCTCATCACTTGCGGCACGCGTTACCGTAACGCCCAAAAGGTCGGCCTGAAGCTGCATCAGGAACGAGCTGGCGCAAACGCCGCCGTCAACTTTCATCTGCTTTGCCTTTATGCCCGTATCATCCATCATCAGGTTCACGAGTTCCGTAACCTGATACGCTATGGATTCAACACCCGCCCTGATTATCTCAGCGCGTCCCGTACCCCTTGTAAGACCCGTCATGACACCCCTGGCGTCAGGTCTCCAGTAAGGCGCGCCGAGGCCCGTAAATGCAGGCACAAGATATACCCCTCCGGTATCCTTGATCGATTCACAGTACTTGTCGCATTCCGCGGGAGAATCTATAAGATGGAGCTCGTCTTTAAGCCAGCTTATTACCGAACCGGCCTGGAAGATGCTTCCTTCAAGAGCATAGTAAGTGACGCCCTTGTGAGACCACGCGCACGAAGTAAGAAGTCCGTTCTTCGAGAAAACAGGCTTCGTTCCGAGATTCATCAGCGTAAAGCTTCCCGTGCCGTATGTAGTCTTGGATTCACCTTCATTTATTGCATTCTGGCCTAAAAGGGCCGCAGGCTGATCACCAATAACACCCGTTATCTCAACGCCGTTAAGGCTCATAAGATTATCAATATCATTTTCATCAAAGCCCGCACCGCTGAGATAAGCGGGATCGAGCAGAACAGCACCGTAACCGCTGCAGGATTCACGCGGCTCCGCAAGCGCTTTGCGCGGCACCTTGAAGAGCTTGAGCAGTTCTTCGTCGTAATCTTTTCTCGCGATATCGAAAAGCATCGTTCTCGAGCAGTTCGAGTAGTCAGAAGCAAACGTTCTGCAGCCTGTAAGCCTGTAAACGAGGAAACCGTCAACTGTACCGAAATAAGCTTCTCCCTTATCGGCAAGCTCTCTTAATCCTGCAACGTTTTCGAGCAGCCAGAGCATCTTTGTGGCAGAGAAATACGGGTCGGTCTTAAGTCCCGTGATCTCGCTTATTCTTCTCTCCTGGCTCTTTATCTCAGGTCTTCTGCAGATGTCCGTCGTCCTTCTGCACTGCCATACGATCGCATTGGCAAGAGGTTTTCCGTCAAGACCGAACGCGATGGTCGTCTCACGCTGATTCGTAAGTCCTATGGCAGCGATATTTCCCTTTGCGGCGGGATTACCGGCCATAAGCATCGCGATAGCTTTAAGGACTGTATGAAAGATCTCCTCCGCATCGTGCTCCACCCATCCCGGATTGGGATATATCTGCTCAAACGGCACATGCGCGCCGTCTGACATATGTCCCTGTTCATCAAGCAGGAATGCTTTCGTGGATGTGGTGCCCTGGTCGATGCAAAGAATGTATCTCATCAGCCGTTACCTGTAGTAAAGCGTGTTAAGCGTGCGGTACCACTCGTTGTCGATCGAATCGAGATCCTCCTTGGAGAACCTTACGACCCAGTTGCCTGTGGGAGTCCCGGGAATGTTCATTCTCGTGTCCGCACCGTAACCCAGCATATCCTGGATGGGAATGATCGCAACGTCCGCATGGCTCATCCAGAGCGTTCTGATTATCGCCCTGCAAGAACCGCTGTGAGGTCCGCCGTCGCCCCAGTTCGCGCCTTCAAAACCGCAGTACTTCAGACAGAAGTTCCTGACGTCCTCTCTCGAATCCCAAAGCCATCCGAGCAGCGTGTTATTGTCATGTGTTCCCGTGTATGCAACGCAGTTCTTGTTGAAGTTATGAGGCATGAATGAGCTGTCGTCTCCGGGATAGAAGGTGAATTCCATGACTCTCATTCCGGGTATTCCGACTACGTCCATGAACTCCTTGAGATCGGGTGTGATCTCGCCCAAGTCCTCTGCGATGAGCCTGCTCCTGTCACCAAAGACCTTGTCATATTCGGCAAAGAACTCAAGAGCCGGACCCTTGTTCCACTTGCCTATCCTTGCTGTCTCTGCGTTGGCATCGACTTCCCAGTAAGAAGAGAATGCTCTGAAGTGGTCGATCCTCAGATAATCGTAGAGCTTGAAGTTCTCGCCGATCCTGTCCATCCACCAGGAATAGTTGTCGGCTTTCATCTTTTTCCAGTCATAGATGGGGTTGCCCCAGAGCTGTCCGTCCTCGCAGAAATAATCCGGAGGAACTCCTGCCACGCTCTCGAAAACAAGCGCCTCAGGCTTCGGTTTCCTGGGTTCCGTCAGTTCTTCAGCGCCCTCTTTCTTTTCGGAAGCACCGTCTTTTTCGGCTTTTGCCTTGAGGGACTGATATTTTGCGAAATCCTTCTCGTAATCTGCGAGAAGCTTATTGGTCTTAGAAGGGCTCGCCATCTTGAAGAGTTCTCTTGAAGCCCATACGTCGGCTGAATCGCCGGATACGTAGAACGGCATATCGCCGATTATCGAAATACCCAGATCGTTTATCTCTTTCTTTATCTTGGTCCACTCGTCGAGGAACAGATACTGCACGAAAGCATGATACTGGTAATTGGGATTGCCCTTAAGCTCTTCAACTGCCTTCTTATCGTAGTTCTTGAGCCTGCTGTCCGTCCATTCCCACCATGGTCTGCCGAAGTTATCGTCCTTGATGGACAGATAAGCGGCCACGTCGCACGCCCATTTATTCTTTTCGAGGAACTTGTCGACTTCCTTGAGCAGAGCCCTGTCAGCGCGCTCGAAAGCCTTTCTCAAAAGCTCGTCGCGGTTGCTCCTTAAGTAATCGTAATCGATCCTCCACTTGTTCTCGTTATACTCCGCAGACTGAACCTCCGAAGGAGTAAGAAGACCTCTCTGCGCAAGACGCCTCGGGTCTATGAACAGCCAGTTGCCTGCGAAAGCAGAGAAGCTCTGATACGGTGAATTGCCCATTCCCGGGTAGGAGAACGGAAGAACCTGCCAGTATTTCATCCCCTGCTCTGACAGTTTCTTTGCGAATTCCACGGCCTCTTCTCCGAACACGCCGATTCCGAACGGTCCGGGGAGAGAACTTATATGCATAAGTACTCCGCCGCCTCTTCTCATTTGTATTCCCTCTCAATCTTATATATAATTATTTGGCTTTTTAAAAGTCCATTCACCATTATATAACTAATGAGGGTCAAAATGAATTATTCTACGGTCGAGGAAATAAAAAGACGCCGCACGTTCGCGATAATATCGCACCCTGACGCGGGTAAGACTACCATCACAGAGAAGCTCCTCCTCTACGGCGGAGCCATCCATCAGGCAGGCTCGGTCAAGGCCCGTAAGGCCGCGCGCCACGCCACTTCAGACTGGATGGAGATCGAGAAAAAGCGTGGTATCTCAGTCACTTCATCAGTCATGCAGTTCGAATATGACGGCTGCCACATCAACATTCTCGACACCCCCGGACACCAGGACTTCTCGGAGGATACTTACCGTACCCTCTGCGCAGCCGATGCCGCGGTCATGGTCCTTGACGGCGCAAAAGGTGTCGAGGCCCAGACGATCAAGCTTTTCCAGGTATGCCGCAGAAGAGGCATCCCGATCTTCACTTTCGTAAACAAGATGGACCGTGCTTCAAAGAACCCCTTTGATCTCATGGACGAGCTCGAAAAGGTCCTTGGCATCCGTTCCTGCCCCGTCAACTGGCCTATCGGCACAGACGGCGACTTCGAAGGCGTATATGAGAGATCTACCCAGAGCGTTCTTGTTTTCGATAAGGAAAACAACGACCACGGCGCATCTATGGTTACAGAGAAAGTCTCAGGCATCGATGACCCCGCTCTCGACAAGATGCTCATGCCCGGTCACCTGGAGACCTTAAGAAACGACATCGAACTTCTCGACATGGCAGGCGACGAACTCGACATGGACAAGGTCCTTCACGGACAGCTCACTCCCGTCTTCTTCGGTTCAGCCATCACAAATTTCGGTGTTGAGCCTTTCCTTAAGCACTTCCTTAAGATGGCTCCGGGCCCTGCCGTTCACAACTCTACTGACGGCACGATCGAGCCCGAAGATACAATGTTCTCCGGCTTCGTCTTCAAGATCCAGGCTAACATGGATCCGTCCCACCGCGACAGGATGGCATTCATAAGAATCTGCTCCGGCCAGTACGAGAAGAACATGACGGTCAATCTCATGAGGACCAGCAAGAAGATCACTCTTGCTCAGCCCCAGCAGTTCATGGCCCAGGACCGTGCGATCACCGAAGAGGCTTACGCCGGCGACATCATAGGTATTTTCGACCCGGGCAACTTCCGCATCGGCGACACCATCATTTCGACCAACCGCAAATTCGAGTTCGATCCTATCCCGGTATTCTCGCCCGAGAATTTCGCCCGCGTCGAGCCCAAGGATTCAATGAAAAGAAAGCAGTTCCTCAAGGGAATCGAGCAGCTCTCACAGGAGGGCGCGGTGCAGCTGTTCAAGCAGCCTGACATCGGTACAGAGACTTATGTCATGGGCGTTGTCGGCATACTTCAGTTCGACGTTCTTGAGTACAGACTCAAGTCAGAGTATGGCGTTGACATCGTCCGCACGGCTCTGCCTTACCGCCTCGCACGCTGGGTCAAATCCGATTCTCCCGAGTTCGATCCCAAGTCAATGACGCTCACATCGACTTCCCTGCTGGTTCTTGACCGCGATGAGTCACCGGTGGTTCTTTTCGAGTCGGAATGGGCTGTCGACTGGGCTGTCGATCACAACGAGAAGCTGGGCCTCAGCTTCGAGAACATCCACGGCGGCGAGTAATCTTTTTCTAAAACACAGCGTAAACAAAAGCGTAAACATTTTAGCCCGAAAAGTTTACGCAGAAGTTTACGGCTGTTGTTTCTTTAAATGAACAGTTCTACTGCGTTGCTTCCGTAAAGCTCAGCGGTCCTCTCATCCGGCTGGCCGAAGCCCGCATAAATGGCTATCTTGCCGGTAGGTGTAATGCGTGCGCCTTCATCATTAACTACCTTGAGTGCGTCAGAAGTGATGCCGATAGTCACGTCTGCAGACTCGCCCGCTTCAAGGCAGATGCGCTTGAATCCCACAAGCTTATAGTTCTTGACTTCGTTCTTGTCTTCAAGTGCTTTCGCGTAAATCTGAACGACTTCGCCGGTCTTGATGCCGCCCTTATTCTTAACGCTTACGGTAATGTCAAAACCCTTCTCTCGCGCGGCTTCGGAAGTATCGGAAACACTCGCTTTCTCAGCAGAAACCTTACCGAAAGTAAGACCGAATCCAAACGGATACAAAGGTGATTTCTCGATATATTTGTACGTCCTGTTCTTCATCGAATAGTCTTCGAAATCAGGCAGATCGGCAGTGCTCCTGTAAACGGTTACGGGAAGCTTGCCTGAAGGATTTACCTTTCCGAAAATAATGTCGCCGATGGACAGTCCGCCCCTCGCGCCCGGATACCATGCCTGCAGTATCGCAGATGACTTCTCTGCAAGAAGCGACAGATCCATGGCAGAACCTGTCATTACTACCGTTACGAATGGCTTGCCCGTCTTAATGACCGCGTCAATGAGCTTAAGCTGTGGCTTAGGGAACGAGAGGTCATTCTTGTCGCCTGATGCATACTGATTGCCCTGGTCTCCTTCTTCGCCCTCGAGCGTCTCATTAAGACCGATGACAAGGATAACGAGATCTGATCTGTTCATTACAGCTTCCGCTTCAGCTATCGTGTTGTAATCTCGTGAGAGCGGATCGGGCTTTGTGAGACTTAAGTCACAGCCTTCGGAATAGAGAATGCGGACGTCATCACCGGCAGCCTTTCTGATGCCCTCAAGAGCCGTAATGTATTCCGAAGAAGTACCGTAATAGTTGCCCATCAGCGGACGTCTTGCGTCAGCATTGGGGCCGATCACGGATATTATTTTTACCTTGTCTTTGTTAAGCGGCAGGATGCCGTCGTTCTTGAGCATTACGATTGCCTCATCTGAAGCTCTCTTGGCAAGCGCAATGCTATCCTTCGTCTCAACGTCGAGATAATTGAGACTGTCGTATTCGGTCTTATCGAACATGCCGAGAAGGAATCTGGTGGTAAAGAGCCTGACTGCTGCTTTCCTAATCGTCTCTTCGGAGATAAGGCCTTTATTGTAGGCCTTCATGAGATACGTATATGTGCATCCGCAGTTGAGATCACACCCCTTGTTCAGTGCGAGCGCGGCGCTCTGTTCGGGTGTTTTCGTGACCTTGTGACGC
>JAEEGJ010010657.1_pt1 | contig 23813 bp, 12 predicted proteins | sample 8958761 | NCBI WGS metagenome assembly JAEEGJ01 (sample SAMN16246546, study PRJNA631951) | gut metagenome | biome: gut microbiome; feature: rumen; material: RS-attached | host: Bos | place: Iran: Karaj | collected 2018-10 | reverse complement strand
TTTGTTTTTATTCCAAAACTCTTGGAAATATGGAAGAAATGTACTACCTTTGCGGCATGATTGAAGAACAAATACTGACAGAGATGAAGACCGGTTCACAACATTTGGCTGATTCTCTTTAGTAGTTGGATAGACGTGCGGCGCTTTAATACAAAATTATGAGCAAATACGAGATTCCTTTTTTAACAGCTTGCATTCATGCTTTCGGTGAGCGTTTTGCCTTGACGAGGCAAGAGGCTTATCGATATCTGCAAAAGTATATGGGAATTTCATTTCTCATCGAATTCTATGATGTGGAGCACTTGCAATCGATGGAAGAAACGATTGATGACTTGCTTATAATCTGTAAAATGAATGGAGGAACAATTGCATGATCTCCCCAACACATCTTCAGATAGCGACCTATTTGACAAATTACGCCATTAGCGAACTTGTCAAGTATGTAATTGAAGATACTGGCTGTTCTGTTGAACAGGCAATGGAACGTGTGTACAATTCTCCGTTGATGTCAGCTTTGCAAGACGAGGAAGGAGAATTATATGTGCAGAGTCCTGCATATCTTTACGAACTAATGAACAGGTATTATGAAAAGTTAAGGGTAGGGGATGACCCTGTTTTTGATACAAAAGAACAATGAAACAGATTGGTGAAAAGAAACATGCTGAATTGAAATCCGGCTCACAACATTGTAAAATGGCCCTTTAAAAAAAGGTTGAATTTATAAAATGCGATTTAATAAAATGTGCCAAAGTACGCTAACGTGGCGGCTTTGGCACATTTTTTCGGTATGAATAGGAGAGGTTATTTCAACATCTTCTCAGCATCCTTGAGGGCTTCCTCCATGTTCTTCTGGAGACCTTCGGCGAAGGAGAGGGTGACGTATTTATTTTTGCTGGTGTTGATTCGGTTGAGGTAGCAGGCTTCAAAGCGGTCGTCGCGCAAGAAGCCCCATTCCAGTTCGTTTTTGCCATTGAGCAGTTGCTCCACGGGCAATTCTTCGAGGGCTTGTTCGCGAGTCTTGACATCCAGGTTGCTGCCGAATCCGCGAACCACCTTCCCATCCTGTGCCAGTTTCTTCGTCACATTGTAGATCTTGGTGATGTAGGCGTTCCATTCTTCGGGTGTAATCTCCGAACCATCCTTCTTGCAATAGACGGCCTTCGCCAGATTGACACCATTGCCCATGAAGCAGTCATATCCTTCGAGTTTCTCTGCGTAGTCGAAATCGGGCTGCACGTCGGCTAATGTCAGTTTCCCTTCGTAGCGCTTCTTCCAGGTTGCTTCGCACTTCTCGGGGCCGGTCATCTCGGAGAGTTTCTTCTCGGCTTGTTCCAGTTTCTGGTCGGTCTTTGCGTCACCGGTTACGGTTGGAGCTTTCTTCTCGCCGCAAGCCACGAGCATTGCGAGGCCTGCAATAGCCATGATGGCCATACATAATCTCTTCATAGCATAAATTGTTAATTGTTAATTATTAATTGTTAATTGAAGAAGGTTATTTCTTGATGAATTCCACACGGCGGTTCTTGGCTCGACCTTCCTCGGTCTTGTTGTCGGCCACGGGTTCGTGCGAGCCCTTGCCGACAGCACGGAGGTTGAAGCCATCGACGCCCAGTCCTTCGAGCGCCTTCACGACGGCTTCGGCGCGTTGTTGTGAGAGTGGGTCGTTCACCTTGTCGGAGCCCTGGTTGTCGGTGTGGCCCTGTACCTCGAAGCGTACGCTTGGGTTCTTCAGCATATAGTCGGCCACCTTCTGGATCTCGGCCATCGACTCGGGCTTCAGCGTTGCCTTGCCGGTTTCGAAGAGAATGTTGTTGGTCACGAACTTGCCCGTTTCGGCAATGGCCTTTTCAACAGCAGTCATATCAGAAGCATTTCGCGCATAAAGGTCGCCACCCCCTTTTGCCAGACGGATATTGGTGATGTAGTCGATGTGGTCCTCCCAGAAATCCGTTTCGATGGAGAACCAATCAGCAGCCTTTGCATTGGGTGCGTTGATGACACGCTCGCCATTGATATAGACTTTCAGCGCCCGCTTATTGAATGACAACGCGAAGTGATTCCAATCGTTTCGTTCGTGGTTCCCTTCCAACGATTTATCGCCTTCGACCTTGTCTCCTCCTGAAGGTTTGGCAATATACCAGCGGATGTCATTATCGCCAAATCCGATGGATGTCTCGTAGTTGCCATCATCATCGGCCGTCCTCAGATGGAGCGTGTAACCACAGCGATGCTCGTCGCCGTCGGGAACGAAATAATCAAACTCCAACGAATACACTTCAGGCAGGTATTTCCTGTTGTCACCTTGTACCAGAGGGGTGATTTGTGTGCTGGAGCCATGTTCGAACCTGATGGCCATCTGGCCATTCATGCGAGCCACTTCGGCATTGTTATCAATCAAATCCCACTTCGAAGGGAATTCGCCCATCTGCTCACCTTTCAGATTATCCTCGAAGATGACGACTGTGCCCTGCACAAAGTCATTCTTCACGGCTTCACCTGTAGCAGTTTTCTTGGGACGACCAGCCTCGGTGGCCTCGTCAGCTTCCGAATCCGATTGTCCCTTGTTGCCTTTCTTCCCGTTGAGCACCTGGTCGGCAGCATCGCTAGCGGCCTTTTCGGCCTTTTGTTCCACAGCGCGCTTGCCGGCATCGACTGCCTTGTCCTTGAGTTTGCCAAGCCACGCCTGGGCATTGGCTGCCGAAATGCCAACGAATACCATCAAAAGGATGGCCAATAGTCTTCTTGCTTTCATAGTCTTATTAATTATTAAGTGTGTATGTCAATTATTTGGGCAAAGATAAGCATTTTAATCCGAAACATATACCACCCAAATGGGTAGAATAGTATAAATAGTGCAAAAAATCACCCATTTGGGTGGTGTTATATAAGAAAAAATGTCTATCTTTGTGCCCGAAAGGAGTAATATGAAGATTATCATCGTGATAAAGCGACTGGCTTTCGTGCTGTTGTTGCTGCTGGGTGCTGAGGCTCGTGCCGAATATTCCGACCATCGGAACCGCAAGGTCGATTCGTTGGAACATGTGCTGCGCAGCGGACAGCAGATGAATGACGAGCAGCTCATCAGGCTTCACACCGATCTGATGTGGGGCTATCTGCAGACCGACGGACAACGGGCCGAAACCAATGCCTGGAAGGTCCTTGCCTTGTCGTATGAGCACGACTGGCTCAAATCCCGTGCCGATGCGCTGCGTCTGCTGGGCATGATGGCATACGGCGACGAACGCTACGACGAATCCATTGCCTACTATGAATGGGCTTTGGCTGTCACCGATTCCATGCGGACTTCGGGTAAATACAAGGAAACTGACATCGATGACAATCTCTCGACCCTCTACGGCTCGATAGGTAATCTCTACAACATACAGGACAAGAATCTGCTCGCCATTGAATACTACCAGAAGGCGATGCCCATTTTCGAGAAGTATGGCTGGAGAGAGAGCCTGACCATCCTGCATCATAACATTGCCGAACTTTACCTCGTCATCGGCAACAGCGAGGAGGCCGAGCGGCACTACCGATCGGCTATCGAGCAGGGTAGGACGACCGGAGATTCGCTGATGATGGCGCTGCCGCTCAAGGGACTTGTCAAGATTTATATTGATCGGGATGACTATCAGCGGGCTCAGCAGACGATACAGCCGGCATACATCTATTATCAGGCTCATCGTGACGAAGAGCCCGGCGACTATGCAGAAGTGTTGGCCGCTTTGACCAGAATGAACCTGATGAGCGGACATGAGGACCTGACACAGGCCAAGGCGTACGCCCGTGAGGCACTCGATGTCGTCAATGATGAGATGATGATTGAGACGCGCTGCGATGTGTTTGCAGCCGCTGCCATGGTCGAAATGAAGGCAAAGAACTGGCGGACGGCGCTCCAGTATGCCCTGCAGTCAATCCACGAAAACGACGAGGAGGCTACCTTCAGCGATGTGGGCAGTTACGAGCTGCTGGCCAATATCTATATGCAGCTGGGCAACATGGAGGAGGCTTCACGATATATCCGCAAGGTGCGCATCCTGATGGAGCAGTTTTCGACACAGAACTATCAGAGCAGCATTTCGCAGATGGAAGTGCTTTACAATACGGAGAAGAAGCAGAAGCTTATCGAGCAGCTGAATCGTGAGAAGCAATGGCACCTGTGGGCAGGAATTCTGCTTTCGGCTTCGCTGCTGCTCCTGGCTCTTGCGTTCTTCCTGTTGTGGCGTAGCGTCAGGCTCCAACGTCGAACGGCCCTCTTCAAGGCGCGCTTCGATGGAGAGGTGGACGAACGCCGACGTATTGCCCGCGACCTGCACGACGGATTGGGCGGGATGCTTACGATGCTCAGATTGAAGATTGAAGGCGATGCCTCGAAGTCCGAACTGCTGAAGCAGCTGGGCGACACAGCTACCGAATTGCGTCGTGTGGCCCACCATCTGATGCCGGAGCAACTGCTGAAGAACGGATTGACGGTCTCGTTGCAGGACTTGGCCATTTCGGTGCCCGGTGCGCATTTCAGCCATTTCGGCAGCAACGACAGGTTGAGCCAGGACCTGGAGGTGGTGCTCTATCGCTGTGCCTACGAATTGGTCAACAACGCCATAAAGCATGCTCATGCCGATCGCATCGACATCCAGCTGATGCAGGAGGATGGTCAGGTAACACTAACCGTCAGCGACAATGGGCGAGGGCTGGAGACGGAGAGCCAGCAAGGTGGCATCGGGCTCCAGAATATTCGTGAACGCATCAGCCATTATCAGGGCACAATGCACATCGTCAGTGGTAAAGAACAGGGAACAGAAACCAATATCATACTGCCAATATGAAGCAATATCGCATTGATGTCAACATCGCAGACGACCACGTCATGGTCTGTGAGGGACTGTCCGAAGCCATCAACCGCACCGGAGACATTCATGTCAGCCGCTCTTTCCACACGCTCGAGGCCTGTCGTCAGGCCCTTGCTGGTAATCGACCGGATGTTCTGCTGCTCGACATTTCGCTGCCCGATGGCGATGGAGTGAAATTCTGTCAGGAAGTGATTGCCAACTATCCGAAGATGAAGATCATCGCTACCACCATCCACGACGAATATTCGGTCATTCGCCGGATGCTCGATGTCGGGGTACATGGCTATGTGCTGAAGTCTTCGTCCATTGTCCTGCTGGTTGAGGCCATCCGACAGGTGTGGCAGGGAGAAAGGTATCTCAGCCCCGAGGTCGAAGCCATCATCGAACAGGCACAGGGGCATGCTGTAGCTCTCACCGATGTTGAACGCAATATACTTCGAATGATTTGCGACGGTATGACCAATCCGCAGATAGCAAAGGTTCTCAATCTCAGTACCGAAACCATCAACTGGTATCGGAAGCGCCTCCTTGCAAAATACGGCGTGAAGAATGCCGCCAGCCTTGCTACGTTGGTAGAGAGGGAGAAGATCTTGTGAAATCCCTGCCGATAGGATACGTCATCAGCCGTTGAGGCACATTCATCAAAAAGCAGGAAGCTTGTTCCCATATCGGGGCAAGCTTCCTGCTTTTGATTTGAGCTAATTCTGAATCGATGTCTGGACAAGGCGACCGAGAAACATCGGGAAGATACTATCGTACGCTGTCGAGCAGTTCTTCCGAAGGACATTCGTAATTGGTGATGCCGAGCTTGATGGCGCGCAGTTTGTCGAGGTCGTGGACCGCAGATTCCATGTCGTCGGGGAAGGGGAGGCCGGAGAAGGTCTGGAAGTAGAGGAGGCAGCCGTCCTTCCACCACTGTGCATCGCGTGTCTGGATGCGGAGTCTGCGCTGGATGTCGGCGAAGACGTCGGCATCAATCTGGCCCTGGCAGCGGTCCCAGTCTCGCTGCATCGCGCGAGCTTCGTCGAGGCCGTGCTGGTAGTGATGACAGAGCGCATTCCACAGACTTTCGCGGGCAACGCGGTCGCCACAGCGATGCTGGATGGTCTTGCCCCAGGGTACGTGGTGGAACCAGAGCAGCAGATCGTAGGGACAGGTCTCAGGATTGTCGAGCACCTTGGCATAATCGGTGGGATATTGACCTGTCGCATTCGAGCCCGTTGAAGAACGGTTGAAGCCCAGTCCCTCAGCGTCGGCCTTGGCATAGTAGGAGGGCATCCAGTCGGGGCGTGCACCAGGGATGTCGCAGTAGGGCTCAGGCCCATAATGATGGCCCCACGCAAACTGATGGTGAAGGCCGAGCGGCATCATGTAATCGACGATTGCTTCACGGCTGCGCAGCATCAGGCATTTGACGTTGGCAAGGGCCTTTGTCGTCGCTGCATCGTCGCGATCCGGGAAGAGTGTCAGGCGTGCCCACTCGTCGGCTATCTGACAGGCTGAAAGCTCGTCGTTCCAGGCCAGACGCCCGAAAGCATACCAGTTGCTCTGGGCCATGACATTGCCGCACCACGACGGGCTGTTGCCGACATTCGACACGGCGCTGATGGCTGTGAGCGAACGGGCGGGACTCAGGGCATTGTTGATGGGGCAATGGGCAATCTCCTTGATCTGCTGGATGAACTCGGTCCACATGGGAGCCAGATAGGCGATGTGGTTGCTGTGGCCCAGATATTCCTGCGTAATCTGCCATTCTGCCATTTCGCGCGTCTTGGGCATGGCTCCGAAGAGGGCGCTGTAGGCTTCGCGCGGCTGGAAGTCGATGGGACCGTTCTTGATCTGGATGATCACATTGTCGAGGAACTGCCCGTCGAGAGGCTGGAACTCGAGATACGCCTGCTTGGCGCGGTCGGGGTCGGAAGGACTATAGACGAAGGCACGCCACATGACGATGCCGCCAAAGGGCTTCAATGCCTTGGCCAGCATGTTGGCACCCTCGGCATGGGTGCGTCCGAAGTCATTCGGACCGGGCTGTCCCTCGGAGTTTGCCTTCACAAGGAAGCCTCCGAAGTCGGGGATGAGCTTGTAGATCTCCTTCACCTTGGCCGTCCACCACTTCTGTACATTCTTGTCGAGCGGATCGGCAGTGTCCAGGCCGCCGATGACCATGGGAGAGGCAAAGTTGATGGCCAGGTAGGTCTTCATGCCGTATGGACGCATGATGTCGGCCATCTTCTTCACCTCGAGCAGGTATTCGGTGGTGAGCACCTTGGGCGAGGCGTTGACGTTGTCGGGCACGTAGGCATTGATGCCGATCGAGGCGTTGGCGCGTGCATAGTCGCGCAGACGATCGACCGAAGGTATCTCGGGAGCGTCCTTGGGATGGAGCAGATCCTCTTCGTTGACTTCGCCGTCGGCATTGCGCCGCATCTGGTCGGCGCTGTTGCGCCAGAAGATGGAGCGACCGGCATAGCCGCGCTCAATGGTGCCATTGAGGTTGTCCCAATGGTTGAGGATGCGGATGTTGTAGGAGGGCCGCTCGACGAAAGCGGTGTCGGTGACGTTGGCTCCCGTCTGCTGCAGGCGCAGGAGGTGATAGGAACCATAGAGCAAGCCTACTTCGGATGCCGACTGGATGACAGGCGTTCCTGCCTGAATAGTGATGCTGAACGAACCGTCGGGCAACGCCTTCATGGACTTGTTGAGCTTCAGGACAGGCGCAGCGCCTTTCCAACTCTGATTAAGCTCGGCGTTGGCGATTTCGAGAGTGGAGGTTACCGAGGGCGCCGAGCCTTGCAACCACAATTGCGAGCCGTCGTGGGCGGACACTGTGCCGACGAAAAGCAGCGACAGTACGGCAAGAATCGTAAGATGCTTCTTCATGTCTTATTTTATTTATAGGTAATTACAATGAGGTGCAAAGATAGGGATTATTTGGCGAAAAAGCAAAAATCAACGTGACTAATTTCGGTATTTGAGCAAAAATAAAGGGTCAATTCGGCATATTATCTGCTGCGGGCGGGCATTTTCTTCAAGACAGGCATAGCGCTCAGCGGTATAATACCCGACGCGGTACTGGATCCGGTGCGCTTCGACAAGAACAATGCCGTGTCGCAAAACCGCTGGCTGGACAGGGCATCCTCTGGCTCATTACCGTGATACCAGCTATCCTCGTCCTCATCTCGATCTTCATCTACCGCCAATACGAACTCACCGACGAGGTGATCGACATGATCAACCACGAGATAGAGGCGTGGAGCGAGAAAACATATAGAACAAGATCCTTTATTTCGTGTGAATGGTCATAATCTGTGCTTCGCAGCCATCGACTTCGACTTTCACTTCTATGCTGCCCGGAGTGCGCGAAGATTGTACCATGATGATTGCCTTTCCCCAAGAAGTCTTGACAGGATTCTGCCAGAATGTATGCTTACGACGGAGTTCTCCGCTATCGACGGCAAGGAGACGGCCAGCACCCGTAACTGTGACTTTGACATTTCGATCATCGGTTTGTACAAGTCGTCCTTCTTTGTCATGCAGTTCCACCCAGATGTGACTCATGTCTTGTCCATCCGCTTTGATTTCGGTAAAATCCGGTAGGAGAGCAAAAGTGGAAACTTCTCCGGTGGTTTCGATGGAATAGTAGGCTACCTGTTCTTCCCCGTTGTATCCGCGTGCCTCAAGTTTGCCGGGCAGATAGGGGATGTTCCAAACAATGGTGTTGTTGGGATAGTCGCGGGTGAAGTGACGGCCCATGACCTTGCCGTTTTGCACGAGTTCGACGCTCTCGCAGTTGGTGATGGTCTGCACCTGGAACACCATGCCCATATATGAACGCGGGAAGTTCCAATGCGCTGCAATGTTGGGCCATTGCCAGAGGTCACGGCCATGGTCGATGTCGAGCGAGGGGTCGTAGGCAGCGATGCGCACCATGGGACGCTCGGGGCTCCAGACGGCACGATGATAGGCGGCACGGGGCTTCTCGCCCATGCAGATGTCGAACAGCCCATTGGGCCAGCCCTTGCTGGGGAGCACGGCTTCGCCCAGATAATCGACACCGCTCCAGATGAAGCCGCCCGCAATGAAGTCGTTGGCAGCAACGTAGTTCCAGGGGTTGACTGTGCTGTAGGCACGGATGTTGCCCTCGGCACCGCAATAGTAGGGCAGCTCCTCGGTGACGAGCATGCAACGCTCGGGATAGATCTGGTGCTCGCTGATCATGCGTGCTTCCAAGTAATTGTATCCGATGACGTCGGTGACACCGGCGAACTTGGCCTGATGGTTGTTCTGCGCAGCTAACACTACGGGGCGGGTGGGTTCGAGCCGATGGACGAAGTCCTGCAGCATGCGGGCACGATCGACACCGACATTGGTCGAGTCGTCCCAAGCCTCCTGCAGCTCGTTGCCGATGCTCCAGAGGATGACACTCGGATGGTTGCGGTCGCGCAGAATCATGTCGGCAAGGTCGCGCTGCCACCAGGTATCGAAATGCTGCTCGTAGTAGCCCGACTTCCACTTGTCGAACGCCTCGTCGATGACCACAAAGCCGAGGCTGTCGCACATGTCGAGAAATTCGCTGGAAGGCTGGTTATGGGCACAGCGGATGGCATTGCAGCCGTACTCCTTCAGTATGCGGAGACGACGCAGATAGGAGGCATCGGGCACAGCAGCACCCAGACTGCCTGCCTCGCTGTGCAGACAGAGTCCCTTGAGCTTGAGCGGCTCGTCGTTGAGCAGGAAGCCGCGATTGCTGTCGAAGGCAATGGTGCGCACGCCGAACGACGTAGTGCGCTGGTCAACGGTGCGCCCTCCGGCCTTGACGACGGTCTGAAGCTGGTAGAGATAGGGGTCGGCCATGCCGTTCCATAAGTGGGGATCGGCGATGGACAGTGTCCCGTCAAGTTCGACTGTCTGGCCAGCACTGATTTCCCGAAGGCTGCTTGCCGTGCGGCCCACCTTTCTGCCCGAAGCATCCAGCACCTGCCACGTGACGCTGACTTTCTGTGCCTTGTCGCTGGTGTTCACAATCGACGAACGCACCGACACTTCGGCCTCGCCCGGCTCGACCTTGGGCGTGGTGACATAGTTGCCGTAGGTCAGCAGATGGACAGGCTGGCAGACGTTCAGACGGACGTGGCGGTAGATGCCGGCACCGGCATACCAGCGCGGACGGCCTCCGCCCGTGTTGCACTTGACGACGAGCAGATTGTCGGACTGCAGATAGGGGGTCAAGTCGTATTCTATGCTGCAATAGCCGTAGGGGCGATAGCCGAGGAAGTGTCCGTTGAGCCACACTTCGCTGCGTTGGAAGATGCCGTCGAAGAGAATGCTCACCCGTCGGTCTTGCCATGCCTTGGGCGCAGCGAAACGCTTCTGGTACCAGCCGATGCCATCGGGCAAACCTGCAGCAGAGCCATTGGCTTCACGTCCTTCGACAAAGGTGTCGAAGATGTTCCAGTCGTGGGGCAACTGGACCGTTTGCCACCCGATGGAGTCGCGACTGAACTGCCAGTCGAAGTCGAAGCACAACGTCTCGGCATGCACACCGAGCGAGAGAAATAGCGCTGACAGAAGGATAAGGAGATAACGCATGATGGGGGATTGGATTGATGGAGTTGTTTTTCAAGACAAGAAAAAAAAAGCCCCCTTCACTGAGAAGGGGAAGGGGGCAAAGGGGTGACAGGAGCAGAGGTTATCTCCACAGTTCGTTCTGGTAAGCCTTCTTCGAAGCATCGTCCATGTCGAGGGCGTCGATGAAGGTCTGTGGAATCGGGTGCAAATAGTACTTGCTGTTGGGCTCGTTTTCGATATTTTCAAGACCTGGACGGGTGAAGGTGGTCAGCGGCTGAGCCGTGTCCTTGTTGAATGGGCAGATGCTATAGGTCTTGGCGCGGCTGAGTTTCTTGGTGCGAACCAGGTCGAGCCAGCGGAGGCCTTCGCCGAAGAGCTCACGCGAACGCTCGTCAAGGATGAAGTCGATGTCGATGGTCTGTGCATCGAGGTCGGCAAGCAACGCGGCCTTGGCAGCTTCGTTCTGGGCAGGGGTGTTTTCCACACGGTTGGCAGCACGTTCACGCAACGGACGGATGAGGGCCTTGGCATTCTCGGTGTTGCCGAGCATGACGGCAGCCTCAGCACCGATGAGATAAACCTCGGAAAGCTTGGCAATATCGACAGGACGAAGTGATGAAGAGTTGGCATTGCCGCTGAGCGGGTTGTAGGGACCCTGCTTCCAAAGAGCCGGGAAGTTCTCACGAGTCATATGCTTGGGCGTGAAGACGCCATAGTTCTTGCCAGGAAGGGTCTGAACAGGATAGGAACCGCCGAAGTGCTGTGGTTCGGAAGCACCCTCAATCTCGTAGCCGGGCATGTAGATGACAGTGTCGCCAAGGGCGAAAGCAGAGGAAACACCCATGGCCGAACCACCGTTCTGATTACATTTCCATACTTTCTGGAAAGTACCGTCATAACGGGAGTCGTTGGTTTTGTCGGCAAAAATCTGGGTAATGACCTCGTAGGTCGGAGCCATGCGGCGCCAAGGACGGCCATAATCCTGCTCTGCAGCACGACCACAAGGTGAAGCACCAGATGCAAAGCCTGTATCGAACCAAGGACGCATAGCGTAAGACTGGATATTACCCTTGGCCGATTCGGTGCCCCAGCTGTCGCCCTCCGAGGCTGAGAATCCGGCAGCATCGCTGCGGTCTGCATAAAGCAGAATTTCGGCGTTACGGTCATTGAGTGCATCGTGTACATCGTGGTAGTAAGTCTCCAAGGCAAAGCCACCTGGGTTATCGACACATGCCTTGGCGGTGTTGTATGCCTTCTGGAAATAGTCCTGTCCACTGCCACCATTGTTCTTGAGATACCAACCGTAAGTCAGATATGCCTTGGCAAGCACATATTGGGCAAATGCAAGTGTCACGCAACCTGCCTGACGGTCGTTTCGGGTGCTGCCAGCCAGTTCGACAACAGCCTTCTCAAGCTGTGGGATAATACCATACTCAGCCATGTTGTAGGTTTCGTCGATGGTGTTGCGTGTTGAAGTACGTACGGCTGTGGTATTGTAGGCCTGCACACCTGATCCGAGATCAAGAGGCACGCCGCCGTAAAGCTGCACGAGGAGGAACTGATAGAATGCACGCAGGGTGCGAGCCTCACCAAGCAGACGAGCATCAGCACCACCCGCCTCGCCATTCTGGATGATGGCGTTGCAAGTGTTGATGTAGGCGAACATGTTGGATGACCAATAAACTCCGGCACGTCCCGTTTCGGGAGTAAGGGTATATTCATCCATCAGATACTCTTCGGAACCTGCACCGACAAGATTGCCATAGGTCGATTCGTCGGTACCGTATTGCATCACGTAATATGGGCTGACCGGCCCCCAGAAGTAACGAAGAGAAGAATATACGGAAGTCAAAGCCAATTCCACACCTTGGTCGGTCTGCATCAGCTGTGGGGTGATGGTAGAACGAGGTGTCTCGTCAAGAATTTCGCTACAGGATGCCATCACCAATGGGCAGGCTACCATAGCGCCAATCAGGAATTTTGCTATATTTTTCATAATTGTATTCTGAATGATTAAGGGACAATGTTAGAAAGTAAGGCTCAAGCCAAGAATCCAATTGCGAGTCGATGGGGTATTGGTGCCGATGGTCAGCACGCGGCTTTGAATGCTGCCTGATGCTGCGACATTCTGGTTGGCAAATGAGTTTGGCTCAGGATCCATGCCAGTCTCGCTGTGGAAATCGGAGAAGAAGACAAATGGATTGGTGACGGTGGCATAGATGCGACAGTTGCTGATGCCACTCTTTCCAAGGACATTCTTAGGCAAGGTATAGCCGAGTGAAATGGTGCGGATTTTGACGTAAGTGGCATCAAAATACTGCAGGGTGCTGGCATAAATAGGAGCATCCTGACCGCCCAATGTGCCACCTGGAGTAGGATAATCATTGTTCGGATTATCTACAGTCCAGTAGTCCACGTCAATATTGCCACGTCGGCCACTCAACATATTGAGGTAACCGTTTGAACCATGCAATGTTGATACCAAAGTGCCACCGAACTTGAATGCACCAACAATGCCGAAGTCGAAGCCCTTCCAGGAAACGTTGGTGTTGAAGCCGCCTTGCAGGTCTCCATCGGGTGTGCCAACAATCTGCCTATCGGAAGCGTTAATAGCTCTTGAAGGCACACCATTGGCATCAAATGTGACGGGATCGCCATCTTCCAGATTATACGACACCTTGATGTCGCCCGGCTTACCGCCCGAATGGGCAACGGCTGCAATAGCCTCTTCGCCCACTTGATAAATACCTACCTTGTTGTAGTCATAGATAGCATCGATAGCCTCCCCTACGAACCAACCATTTGCAATGTCGCGGTCGGAATCACCGGCAAGTTTGGTAATCTCATTATGATTACGATAGAAATTGAAGCCCAGCGACCAAGTCCATCCATTGTAGTTGTCAAGGATAATGCCATTTAGAGTAAGCTCGAAACCACGGTTTTTGGTTTCACCGATGTTGGTAAGATAAGAAGACTGTATTCCTGACGAAGCGGGCAATGTGACGCTGAGGAGCAAGTCTTTGGTATGCTGTGTATAGAATTCGAAAGCAGCTGTCAGACGATTATTCCAGAAGCCGAGGTCGAGACCGTAGTTCCAGTTTGACGTGTATTCCCAGCCAAGGTCATCATTGGGAACAGAGTAGGGAGAATAGCCTGTAACCTGTGTACCATTGACCGTGTAATAAACCATGGCCATCGAACCGAGAGTCTGGTAGGGATCGACAGCCTGATTCGATGTCTGTCCATATCCTACACGGAGCTTGAGGTTGCTCAGCCAATCGTAGTCTTTGAGGAACTCCTCCCGATTAGCATTCCAACCAATAGAAACAGCCGGGTAGGTGTGCCACTTCTTGCCTTCAGCAAGAACCGAAGAGCCATCAGAACGCACAGAAGCCGAGAACATGTACTTGTTGTCATAAACATACTGTACACGCCCCATCCAGGACATGAGGCCACGCTTGTAATGCCTGCCAGGGCTTACAACAGCCTTGTCGCTATTGAGGGCAAGATTATAGTATTGCAATTGGTCGGCAGTGATACCCGAAGCCGTCATAGCAGAGTATTCATATTCGGTCTGCTCTGTAGAATACATGGCGGTAGCACTTACGCGATGCTTGCCAAATTCCTTATCGTAGGTAAGGAGGTTTTCTATCGTCCAGTTGGTGATATGAGTATTATTGACAGATGCACTTGAGAAGATGGCATCGTAACCAAGGTACGGTACGCCTGGTGCATTGAACTGGCCATACTTCGACTGACGGTAGTTGAGTCCTACATTGATACGATACTTCAGACCATCCCAGATATCAACCTCACCAAAGAGGCTGTTATATGAGGCGAAACTCTTGCGCCGATCGGCGTGCTTGTCGCCTACACTTTTATAGATCAGCGGATTGATAAGCTTATCTGATGAATTGAGCGAGAGCACGTCGCGCAGGTTGCCATCCGAATCGTAGGGACTAATGTTGGGAGAAGTCTGCAGCAAGTTGTAGATTGGTGAACTGTTTTCGCCATCGGTAATGCTATAGGAATTCTGGGTAGTAAGCCCCACTCGTACGCGTCCAATCTTTTGGTCGATGGTGGCACGCACTCCAAAACGCTCGTAACCCTGATTAGGTACCACAGCCGACTCATTGTAGTAGCTTCCGCCAAAAGAATATGAACCATTTTCGGTGCCTGCCGAGATAGTAATGTCGTGACTGTTGGCCATGCCGGTCTCGAAGACTTCATCCTGCCAGTCGGTGTCCACACCATCCTCGTCCATCGGGCCTTTCACTCCCCATGCACTGCCGTTGGCTGCCGCCACTTCTCGCATCTTGGTGAGCTGTTCGGCATTCATCATCGGATATTCGGAGAAGAGCGTCACTGCACCCACATAGCCATTGTAGTTGACGGTAGCCTTGCCCGACTTGCCGCGATTGGTGGTGATGATGATGACACCATTGGCGCCACGAGAACCATAGATGGCAGTGGCAGAGGCATCCTTAAGGATATCCATCGACTTGATGTCGTTGGGCGAGATATCGCCGATGCTGCCAGCGAAGGGGATGCCGTCGAGGACGATGAGCGGGTCGTTGGAAGCCGTAAGCGAACGGGTACCACGAATACGGATCTGCTGATCGGCGCCAGGGCGGGAAGATGTACGCTGGATGTCGACGCCCGCAACGCGTCCCTGCAAGGCCTGGGTGGCGCTCTGTGCAGGCACCTCCCTCAGCTTGTCGGAGCTGACCGAAGCGATAGAACCGGTAACGTCGCTCTTCTTGGCCGTACCGTAACCGATGACCACGACGTCCTCAAGGGCCTTGCGGTCTTCAGCGAGATTGATAGTCATACCGTTTTGGGCAGTTACTTCCTGCGAAAGATAGCCGATGAACGATACCTTCAGCCGTGCGCCGGCTGGAACACTGAGCGTGAAGTTGCCGTCGAGGTCGGTCATGGTGCCATTGGTCGTTCCTACCTGAACGACATTGGCGCCGAGGATGGGCTCCCCGAGGTCATCCAACACTTGTCCCTTGACAGTCACATTCTGTGCAATGACCATCACTGGGAACATCACGAGCAATACGAGGGCATACAACATGTTGCATGCTCGATTCCCGAACAAAGTTTGACAGGTGAATTTCATTTGTGTTAGTGTAATTAAATAGGTAATATGTTAGGAATATCACGTGAGCAGGTAATGTGGACCTAGTATTATCAAGGCGAATATTCGAGTGCAAAAGTAGCGCTTTTTTGCAGACAATCCAAATTTTTTGCTGATTTTTTAAAGAAATGTTCCTTTTCGAATCGAAAAATGATGTTTATGATACATTTTTTATAAAGAAATGGCCTGCTCCCGAAGGAACAGACCATAGAAATGTATCAAATCAGAGAAGCGGCATGTATCAATAACCGGGATTCTGGTAAGCTGCCTTTTCGGCATCGGAACTCTCCATGCCATCGATCTGACCCTGTGGAATGGGACGCAGATAGAATGAGGTGGGGATGGTACGGGTGTAGGTGGCAGGCGTGTAGTCGGAAGAACCGGCACCGGCGATGGTGTAAGTGCCAGCCAGTTTCTCCCACGTCTGGGTACGAACGAGGTCGAACCAGCGGTGACCCTCGCCGAAGAACTCACGCAGACGTTCGTCGAGGATGTAGTCGATGGTGATGGTGGCGGGCGTTGCAGCTACCATCTCGGCGCTGTAGTCGGCCTGCTTGTCGCCATAGTTGACCGAACCGTTCCACTTGCCTGCACGAGCGCGGATCACGTTGACAAGGTCGCGTGCCGACATGCTGCCCGAAGCGCCCTTGACAGCAGCCTCGGCTGCGATGAGATAGAGCTCGGAGAACTTTGCCAAAACCCAGGGACGGGTGCTTGCACCGTTGGGCGAACCATAGGCTTCGAGATCGAGGCCGGTGATGGCATCCTTGGTGGTGCCGTTGTCGGTGCGATAGGTGCCGCACTTCCAGAGACCGGGATAACGCAGACGGCTCACGGCATCGATGCCATAGACGAACTCCTTGTAGTCGGCCGACTCACCGGCTGTATTGTCCTTGCCGATATTGTTGGCTACGTAATTGATGGTAGTGGCGGCAGTCTCGTCGGCCGAAAGGAAGCGCAGATAGGTCTCGCCATTGTCGATGTGCGAACCATTAGCTCCGAGGACATAAGCCTCGTTGGAACCACCATTGCGGAAGTTGGCAGGATATGCCAGACAGAATGTGCCATCCCAACGGGAATCGTGGTTGGTGTCGGTGAACTTGCGAAGGGCATTCTGCGTAGGAGCCTGACGTGTCCAAGGACGGCCGAGGTTTTGCCAGGCTGCACGGGCCACGGGCTGGAACGAAGCGCCGGAAGCGCCCGTGCCCATCAGGAAGCCGGAACAGTAGTTCCACTGGGCAGCCCAGGCGGCACAGTTGTTGCCGGGGTCACCGCCGCCGGCATATCCAAGGTTACCCGAGTTGTAGGCCTCGGTCTCGGTGTGGTCGGCAAAGAGCATGCACTCGGCATTGCGGTCGTTGGAACCCAGATGCACCTCACGATAGGTGTCCATCAGCTTATATGGGCCTGGGTTGTTGATGGCTGACATGGCGATATCGTAAGCCTGCTGGTAGTACCATGCTGCATTGTGTCCATCGGGATCGGTGCGGTCGCAAGTCGGATAGGTTGGGATGTTGTTGGGGTTCTCGAGCCACCAACCATAGGTCAGATAAGCCTTGGCGAGGTAGAGACGTGCCACATTCTTGGTGACGGCACCAGTGATACGCGGGTTGTCGGGGAGGTTGTTGACAGCATAGAGCAGATCGGGGAACACGCAGAGGGTATAGACCTCAGGAACGGTGTTACGTTCGGAAGTGCGCTTCGGCGATGAATTGAACTTGAGGATACCACCACCCAGGTCGAGGGGCACGCCACCAAAGGTCTGGACGAGGTTGAAATAGTCCCAGGCACGGAAGAAGTGTGCCTCGGCCAACAGAGAGGGAGCGATGCCCGATGCCTCACCATTCTCAATCACGCCGCTGGCAGTATTAATATAGGTATAGGAACTGCCCCAAAGGTTGTCGGAACGGCTGCTCGAGGGGGTAAGCGAACCTGCACCCGAGAGGTCGGCATCCTTCCAGTTGTTGTCGGCCGACTGTGCATAGGTATATTCGTCGGTGCCTGTCTCGGTGATGCAATAGTAGTACATGAATCCGCCCGTGAGACGCAGGTGATAATAGAGCGCGGTCAAGCCACCCTCGACACCGGTCTCGGTGGTAAAGAACGATGGGTCGAAACTGCTGCGTGGCTGCTCTTCCAGGATGTCGGAGCATGACGATGCGGATACCAGTGCGGCCAAAGCCAGACCCATTATGCCAAATTTATATGTCTTCATAATCTTGATATGTTTAGAAAGTCATGTTAACGCCAAACAGGAAGTTACGAGTCTGAGGAGAGTTGGTACCCACTACGTTGTAGGAGTGCTTGCTTGAACCCAAGGTGGTGGCATTGAAGCTGCCGTTGGTCGAGGTAGTATTGGTCTCGGGATCAAGTCCAGTCTCGTTGTGGAATGGAGAATAAATCACGAATGGATTGACAACAGTGGCATAGACACGGAGAGCTGAAATGCCCACCTTCTTGACCATCTTCTCCTTGAAGTTGTAGCCCAAGGTGATGTTGCGGATCTTGACATACGAAGCATCGAAGAATCCAAGGGTAGAACCATACTTCGGATTGTCGCCCGACTGGATTCCGCCTGGCTTCGGGTACTTGGCACCCGTGTTCTCTTCGGTCCAATAGTCAACATCGACCTGGCCGCGACGACCGGTGAGGAGGTTGAGATAGCCGTGCGAAGAATAGAGGGTGGAGATGAGCTTGCCACCGCCCTGGAACGCACCGATGATGTTGAGGTCGATGCCCTTCCAACCCACACGGGTGTTGAAACCGCCCTGAATCCATGGGTCGAGTTCGAGAATCTGACGGTCGTCGGGACCGATAGCACGTGCAGGAGTGCCATCAGCATTATATTCGCCCGTATATTCGACCTTGATCATACCGAAGTTGCCACCGGGCTCGAGAGTCTGAAGATACTTGGCATCGGCATCGGTCTCGTTCCACAGGCCGATGTTCTTGTAGTCGTAGATGACGTTAAGCGGATAGCCCACGAACCAGTTGTTGCCCACGTCCTCCTTCTCGCCGGAAGAAAGCGCCTTCAGTTCGTTACGGTTGTGGAAGAAGTTCAAGCCTGCCTCCCATGACCAGCCGCCGCGATCCTCGATGATGATGGCATTGAGCGAGAACTCGATACCACGGTTCTGTGTCTTGCCGACATTGGCCGTATAGCTGCTCACACCTGCGGTCGATGGCAGGCTGACGTTGAGAAGCAGGTCCTTGGTGTCTTGGATGTAGTACTCCAAGGTACCGGTCAGGCGGCTGTTGAGGAAGCCGAAGTCAAGACCGAAGTTCCATGTGGTGGAATACTCCCAGCCGAGTTCATCATTGGCAAGGGCCGAGGTATAATAGCCTGTAGTGTTGAGGTTACCGAAGTTATAGAGCACGGTAGCCAGCGAACCAAGGGTAGCGTAGGGGTTGATGGCCTGGTTGGAGGTTTCGCCATAACCTATACGGAACTTGAGGTTGTCGAGCCAATCGATGTCCTTGAGGAAGTTCTCACGAGCGAGATTCCAACCAAGAGCTACGGCCGGATAGGTGTGCCATTGCTTACCCTTGGCAAGGCGTGAAGAGGCGTCGGCACGCAGGGTGAAGGCTGCCATGTAGCGGCTGTCGTAGGAATACATCACACGGCCCATCCAAGACATCAGGCCCGACTGCCAGTAGTTCTGGCTGCCTGCAGGAATCTCCTTGGTGTCGGAAGAAGCCTGGCCGATGTTGTAGAACATGAAGTATTCGGCAGGGATGTCACGACCCGACATGTAGGACTGGGTGTAGCGAGTCTGCTCGGCAGAGTACATGCCCACAACGTTCAGGTTGTGCTTGTCGTTGAAGGTCTGGTCGTAGGTGATCAGGTTCTCGACTGCCCAGTTGATGTTCTCGGCATGACGGAGCGATGCAGAAGAAGGATTGTTGGGGTTCGAACCGTCGTTGATGCCCTCGCCGGTGAAGGATCCCTGCTTGGTGCCACGATAGTTCAGACCTAAGTTGACGCGATACTTGAGACCCTTGACCCAAGGCATCTCGACTTCGGCAAACAGCGTATTGTAGGTACCGAGGGACTTCTCCTCATTGACCCAGCTGTCACCAATAGCCTCAAGACGGTCCTTGGTGATGACATACATGTTGTCGGAAGCGATGCTGACGCGCTCCTTGAGCGAGCCATCGGCATTGAAAGGATCAACGAGCGGAGAAGCTGCCAGCACACCGTACATACCCATCTGGCTGCCGAGTTTGGTGCTGTAGTTGGTGTTGGTCGAAAGACCCAGGCGGAAATACTTGCCTACCTTCTGGTCGAAGTTGCCACGCACGGAGATACGATCGAATGACTGGGTTGGAATGACACCCTTATCGTAATAATAAGCGGTGCCGAAGCTGTAACTGCCACCATTGGTACCACCAGAAACGCTGACATCATGGCTGGTCACAATACCAGTCTGGGTGAAGAGGTCCTGCCAATCGGTATTTGTGCCACGAACCTCATCGGGACCATCGACATACTTCTGTGCATAATCACGGAGTTTGGAGAACTCGTCACCCGTCATCATGTCATACTTGCTGAAGACGGTACGAGCACCGACATATCCATTATAGGTAACTTTGGCTGGTGTGCCCATAGTGCCCTTGTTGGTGGTGATCATGATGACGCCGTTGGCACCACGCGAACCGTAGATGGCGGTAGAGGAAGCGTCCTTCAGGATGTCCATCGACTTGATGTCGGAGGGATTGATGTCGGAGAGACTGCCATTGAATGGAATTCCATCGAGCACCACAAGCGGGTCGTTGGAGGCAGAAAGTGAACGAGTACCGCGGATGCGGATCTGCATGTCGGCACCTGGGGCCGATGAGGTCTGCTGCATATCCACGCCCGGGATACGGTTCTGCAGGGCGTAGGAAATGTTGGACGCTGGCATTTCGTTGATCTTCGAACCGTTGACCGAAGCGATAGAGCCAGTGACGTCGCTCTTCTTGGCCGTACCGTAACCGATGACCACAACGTCCTCAAGTGCCTTGCGATCCTCTTCGAGGGTGACCTTCATGCCGTTCTGGGCAGCCACCTCCTTGGAAAGATAACCGATGAATGACACTTTCAACCGTGCGCCGGCTGGGACACTAAGCGAGAAGTTGCCATCGAGATCCGTCATGGTACCGTTGGTCGTTCCTACCTGAACGACATTGGCACCGAGGATGGGCTCCCCTTGGTCATCCAACACTTGTCCCTTTATGGCCACATTCTGTGCAATGACCATCACAGGGAACATCACGAGAAACAGGAGCGCATATAAAATATGTGCTCGTTTCCCGAACAAAGTTTGACTGGTGATTCTCATAAATGATTGTGTTTTGGTGTGATTAAAAAAGTAATGATGAGTATGATGATGATGAATATCACTTGCAAGGATTGCTTTCCTCTTGATGATGTCAAAAATATATCAGATTTCGACTGCAAACATAGCGTTTTTTTCTCAAAGCTCCAAATTTTTGATTCATCTTTTTTGTTATTTGTTCATTTTTGAATCAAAAAATGAAAAATATGATACAATTACAAATATTTCATATGATGAATGAGAGGTATAAAATAATGCCCCGAGACATTCTTGTTGGTGAAGTCTCGGGTAAAAAGAGAGATAATGACGTGTTGACAAAGGTTGAAGGAGGAAGAAAAAGGAATGATTGTAGAGCGCAAACTAAAAAGGGTGTGTCTTAAGCCAAATTAATTGACTTTTGACACACCCTGCTGTTATAAGTTATACCGACGCCGAGTGATTATTCCTCATAATAAACACTGGTGAAGGTGGCATTGCCATTGGTGATGAGGAGGTTGAGGTCGCGACCTTCGCCACCGTTACCCTTGGCGCACTCCTTGGCAATCTGCTCGGTGAGCTGTACCTCCCACTTCATGCCCGAAGTCAACGGGATGTTCTCGGCATAGACCGTGCTCCACCAGCCGTTCATGATACGGGCCGTGCAGCCATCGCTGGCTTCCTTGACATCGACGATGAGCGTCTTGAGGCCGAAGTAGATGTCGTCGGAGAGGGTGGGGAAGTTCTGACCTTCGCTGGAACTGAAACGCAGCGGTGCAGCGTCCCAGCCTCCAACGGAGAACTCGCCCTCCCAGATCATGAACTTCTGGAGAGGATCGGTGATCTCCTGGCAAGATACGGGGAACTGTGAAGTCAGTTCGGTGCCGTCGGCACAGATGGCGGTGAGGACGACGTTGTACTCGCCGAGCTTCATCTTCTTCTTGGCGAAATTGCCGATGAATTCCTTGCCGCCAATATCCCACTTCGCATTGACAGGAGCGGCGGTCGAGCAGGTGATGACGTTGCCGTTCTGGCCACTGGCAGCCTTGTCGACGGTGACAGTGGTTTTGGCCACGAGCTCATCAAGGGTGATGTGTCCATCATTGGCGATGTCTTCCTGTACGGGATCGCAGGCTACAAGCGCACATGCTGCGGCAAGAAGGAAAAATATCTTTTTCATATCGATAGCTTGTTTTAATAGAGAACTTTATATTGAGTTGTAGCATCGGTGGCATCCCAGCCCGGGTTCTGGATGAGCTTGCCATTCATAAGGGAGATCTGCTCCTGGGGCTTTGCCAGGAAGCCGTTGGTGGCAATGTAGCGCTGTGTCCACGAGCTGGTCATGTGCTCCATGGTGCGCTTGTTGGACTTGTCGCCGAGGCAGACAATCTTCTTGCCCTGCTGGGCCTGAAGTGCCTTGGGTGCATAGGAATTCTCGGTAGGATTGTTTCCGGTCCAGCGACGCATATCGTTGAAGCGGAGGCCTTCGAATGCAAACTCCCAGCGGCGCTCGTCCTGAACGGCCTTCAAGGAATAACCTGTCTGAGGAACACCTGCACGGGCCTGTACCTGGTTCATATAGGAGGCGTCGCCGGTAAGCTCGGTGGCCATCAGCAGAACGTCGGCATAGCGCATCAGGTAGAAGTCCTCGAAGTGGTCGCCCTGCATCTTGTTGTCGAGCGAGCTGCCGGTATAGCCTTCGCACATCGACCACCATGTGTCGTTGTTGGCATTGCAGGCGTCAAGGTTGACTTCGGCATACTTCTTTACGGAATAGCCGGACTCCTCGCAGTCGTCCTTCTCGTAGGTGTACTGTACGAGCTCGTTGTCGAGGTCGATCATCGAAGCCTTCTTGCGGAGGTCGGTGTAGTTGCCGGTGCGCTCAGCATCGGTCCAGTCGTCCCAGATGTTGCAGGAAGGAGTACCCTGGCCCCAGCCCTGGTTGAATGGGTAGGTCAGGTTGCGGTCGCCGTTCTGGTTGGAGGCACCGTTGCGAAGACCCCAGAATACCGAGATGTAGTTCGAATACATACGCTGTGCATTGTAGGTGCCGCCGATGGCCCATGCAGAAGCATTCATGAACTGGATCTGGAAGAGTTCCTCGGTGTTGCCGTTGCCCATGCCTGGCATGTCGAAGCAGTTCTCCTTCTTCATGTCCTTGATGAACTCATAGCCGTGACCGGTGCGGACGGTATCGTAAACCACCTTGCCTTCGGCGTCGGTGCTTTCCTTGATTTCCACGATGCCGCCACCGTCCTGAGTCTCCTGCCAGAGGAGGCTGTTGGAGTACTGCCAGAGCGAGCGGTAGTCCTCGCAGAGCTTGTAGCCGCCGGTGGCGATGATGTCCTTCAAGCCATTGACAACGTCATCCTTCGAGAGTGAGCCACCTGTGCAACCCTCCTGCTCAACAAGGTTGATGGATGGACCTGCACCTGCAAGTTCTCCGGCATTCTTGTAGAAACCTGCCCAGAACATGTATGCACGGGCGATGAATGCCTCGGCAACGAACTTGTTGGCATGGCCCGAGTTCTTGTCGGTGCTCATGAGGTTCTTGGCGGAAACGAAGTCCGAAAGGATCTGTGGGTAGATGACCTCCTCGGCACTTACCTGCTCCTGCATCTCCTCGGTGATGGTGGTGGAGGTGATCAGAGGCACATCGCCGTACAGCTGGGTGAGCCAGAGGGTATAGAGTCCGCGCATGAAGAAGGCCTCGCCGAGAAGCTGGTCGCGCTGCTTCTTCTGATTCTCTTTCCAGGGCACGATGTCGATGGTCTCGATCTGGTTGTTGGCACGCGAGATGCCGCCATAGAGAAGGATGAATGGATTCTGGTACTGATTGACATTCTGCTCCACGAGATGATGGAGAGACTTGACCTTGTCGTCCTGCAGACCGCCACTGCCGTAGCAGTTGTCGGACATTACCTCCCACCAGAAGAAGATGTTCTGGCCATC
>JAEEGJ010010655.1_pt1 | contig 23815 bp, 19 predicted proteins | sample 8958761 | NCBI WGS metagenome assembly JAEEGJ01 (sample SAMN16246546, study PRJNA631951) | gut metagenome | biome: gut microbiome; feature: rumen; material: RS-attached | host: Bos | place: Iran: Karaj | collected 2018-10 | reverse complement strand
GAGAAGTTCAGAAAGGCCGACACGAAATACAACTCAGGTTTGTTTGATCAGGCACTTTCTGAGCAAGTGGTATGCAACGCAAGTTCTGCTTTCTGGACTATCATCCGTCAGTTGTACTTCCCTGAAAGTCCATATTCATTCAGCGTGTTCTCATCTGACATCTTGGGTCATATTTACGAAATCTTTATTGCCGAAAAGCTGGCGGTAAAGGATGGAGAGTTGCAAATTGTCAAGAAGCCTGAAAATGAGGATCGCGATGTGGTAACAACACCCACTTATATCATCCGCGAAATCCTCAGACAGACTATTGCACCACTGTGCAAGGACAAATCTGCCAAAGAAATACTGAAATTGAAGATAGCAGATATTGCCTGTGGCTCAGGTGCTTTCTTGTTGGAAGCATATCAGTTGCTTAATGATATTCTGATAGACTACTATATCCAGCATGACACTTCGAAACTTGTGCAAATTGGCGAGAATTCTTATAGGCTTAAATATACTGAAAAGAAGCAATTGCTGAAAAATTGCATCTATGGCGTTGATAAGGATTTCAATGCAGCAGAGGCAAGCAAGTTTGGGTTGCTGTTGAAGTTACTGGAGAATGAGGATTCTGCAAGTTTGATAAACGAACGCCCCATTCTGCCTGACTTGGCTAAGAACATCTTCTATGGTAATAGCCTTTTGTCAAGTAGCGACATTAACGCTAAAGATGCCAGCGATATCAATCCGTTTGATTTTAGCACCATGCGTTTTGATGCCATCATTGGCAATCCGCCTTATCTGACAACGGAAGGTATGAATAAAGTTACACCCAAGGAATTGCCAATTTATAAAAAGAAATATTTAAGTGCCTATAAACAGTTCGACAAATACATAGTCTTTATTGAACGTGCCTTGTCTTTATTAAAAAAGAATGGTTTGTTGGGTTATATTGTTCCGCTCAAATTTATGAAAGTTGAAGCAGGACAAGAATTGCGCCGTTTGATTACCTCAGAGAAGTCTCTTGAATCAATAACGTCATTTGGTGCTAACCAGGTATTTTCAGACAAATCGAACTATACCTGCTTGCTTGTCTTAAAGAAAGCGAATCATGAAACCTTCAAGTATAGTGAGATAAAAGATTTGAACCAATGGAGGTTGTTGGACAAAAGCCAATTATTACCAGATTCTAAACCCTTAGAATCAATTTGTGAAAAGACTTGGCCGTTACACCTTGACAATTTGAATGAAGCTTATTCGAGGATTTTTGATAATAGTGCAGCATTAGTGGATATTGTAGGAGATGACAATGTCTTTAATGGTATTCAAACAAGTGCTAACAAAGTGTATATCTTCCAGCCGGAATCTGAAAAAGAAGGTATCTATACATTTACCAATGGCGGTAAAAAGTGGAAAGTTGAAAAAGAAGTAACAAGACCATATTTCCAAACTTCACGAGGGAACGATAGCTTAAATACCTATAGAACATTTAAACCCAATGCACGTGTTATCTTCCCGTACAGAAAGAATGAGAATGGAAAGTTGGAAATGATTCCTCTCAAAGACATCAAAAAGGAATTTCCAAAATTGTACAAATATCTACAGGCTCATAAAGATATTTTGAATGCATCGTCTCGCGACATAAAACCAGAACCCACAACACCAAATGAGTGGCATAGATTTGGAAGACATCAGAGTCTTGATGCATGCAATCTTCCCGAGAAGATAATTGTCGGAGTACTGTCTACTGGCGATAAGTATGCTGTTGATAGTTGTAGCACTTTCGTGTCATCAGGTGGTACCGCAGGATATTGTATGATTGCATTGCCAGCAGATTCTTCTTATTCCATTTATTATTTGCAAGCTATTCTTAATAGCAAGTATATTGAATGGATAAGTTCTTTGTATGGAGAGATTTTTAGAGGTGGGTATATTGCTCGGGGTACAAAGGTTTTGAAACAACTGCCAATTCACAAGATTGACTTCGAAAATAAAACAGAGCAACATACTCACGATAGCATTGCTAAAAAACAAATGCAATTGATAGAACTTGGTGATAAGATAGATTCTATGCAGGGAAATAAGCGTCAACTAACTATTCTGCAACGCCAGTTTGATATTGCAAAGAAGGAATTAGCTGATTTGATAACGAAGCTCTATGGCATGGAGCAATTTGATAGTATAATCCCAATAATCAAAGAACAATATGCAGCTGATTGAGGATGCTTCCGCACAGAAATTGCGAGGTGCTTACTACACTCCACCAGCAATTGCTTCGTTTATACTCCACTGGGGCATAAACGGCAGCACTGATGCTGACATATTGGAGCCAAGTTGTGGTGATGGCGTCTTCTTGGAGCAGATGGCAAGAGAAAACATGCTCTTCCATCATGCAACAGCTGTTGAATACGAAGCAGTAGAAGCAGAGAAGGCTCGTGCAATAGGCCTTCATGATTCAGAGGTGATTAATTCTGATTTCCATCGTTTCTGTTTAGATACTGAGCAGAGGTTTAACCTCGTTGTCGGCAATCCACCATTTATCCGCTATCAATATTATGATGAAGGACAGCAGGTATTGGCAGGCGAGATATTCAAGAAAGCAGGTCTAAAGAGATCTAAGCTTACCAATGCATGGGTAACGTTTGTTGTTGGATGTAGTATGCTACTGAAAGAAACAGGAAAGATGGGATTCGTTATTCCATCAGAACTTCTTCAAGTAACGTATGCCCAGCAGCTTCGAAAGTATCTGGCCACATCGTTCAATAAGATAAACATCATATCGTTCGAGAATCTGGTATTTGAGGAAATCCAGCAAGAGGTAGTGCTTTTGCTGTGCGAACGAACAGGTACCGGAGAACACTTGATAGAACATATAGAGGTAAAGGATGCAGAGGCATTGCAACAACTTGACCCTCATCGTCTGAAACTCCCCACCAAGCAGATAGATTTCCATGCGGACAAATGGACCTATTACTTCCTTGACAAAGAGGAACTGGATTTCCTTAACAAAGTCAGGGTTGATGATATGCCAAAGATTGGAACGTATGCAGATGTCGAGGTTGGTATCACAACAGGTTCCAATGGCTATTTTACTGTGCCGCAGGGAGTGGTGGATATGTATCAGCTGCATGAGTACGCCCGCCCAATGGTAGGTCGTAGTGTGCAGGTGAATAGCTTGTGCTTTACGAAAGCCGACTGGCAACAGAATCTTGCTAATGGAGCAAAAGCAAATTTGCTGGTGTTTACTCCTGGTGCTAAAGAGAATGGCAACGAGGGAACCAAGGCATATATCGAGAATGGCGAACAACAAGGCATCAATAAGGGATATAAAACCAGCATCCGTGATGACTGGTATGTAATTCCTTCCATCAAATTATCAGATGCGCTCTTCCTTCGTCGTAATAATCTCTATCCCAAGTTCGTATTGAATGATGCTCAAGCTTACACAACGGACACCATGCATCGTGTGTTCATTAAGGAAGGTGTGAACCGCAAGGCTTTCGTGGTGAGCTACTACAATTCACTCTCCTTTGCTTTTGCTGAGATACTTGGACGCAATTTTGGTGGTGGTGTATTGGAGTTGATGCCAAGCGAGGTTGAAGGAGTTTATCTACCTTATCGCAAAGAAAACGCTGAACTGTTTGAGAAGGTAGATCAGATGGTACGTGAGAAGAAAACGGCTGACGAGATACTCGACTTCACAGATAAGGAACTTCTTCAAAAAGGAATGGGATTCTCTGAGACAGAAACCAAGATGGCCCGCTCTATCTGGTATAAGTTGATGGGACGTAGATTGAACCGCGAGACATTGGAGAAAGCGGCACCAGAAGAAAAGGGCGAGATAAAGAAAGCCGTTGCAAGAGTAAAGCAACTCAACTTCTTTGATGTACTCCAGCAATATCCTGAGAACATCGTGGAAAATGCTACTGTGGTTCTGCCCGCCCCCAAGCAAGAGCCTAACGTGGAGATGGATAAAAACGTGCTTATCAGCTTAGTGAGGAACGATAATGTTGAGCGGTATATTGACCAGTCGGCTAAGATATACTATACCGGCAAGAGATTCCCTTCAACAGTTGCCCTGAACAAACTCTACTACTTCATGCCTTATATCAAACGCAAAGGCATCCGTGACTTGTACTTGATTAGGATTGCACGCGTTGGTACTCGAAAGGAAGGCCAGCCAGACAATGACCCTAACGACTTTAGACTGGTTTTTGAGATAGAGTTTGTTAAGAAAATCTTCAAGGACTATAAGTCGATTGATCTAGAGATTTGGCATACGTTTACTGATACTACTATGAAAGAAATATTCTTACTGTAAATAGTATAAATAAAAGAATGAAATTGTATGACTGCGATTGTTGGAACATTAAATAGAAGAGGCGTCGCTTTTGCTGCGGACAGTGCAGCAACTTATACTACACCGACAACTCGAAAAATAACAAATGACGCTAATAAAATATTTGAACTATCAAAAAAACATCCTGTCGGTATTGCCATCTATAATAATCTTGATTTCTATGGAATTCCTTGGGAGGTCATAATAAAGACATATCGTGATGATTTTTTAAAAGCGACATCATTTCCCCATTTGTTAGATTATGTCAATAGTTTTTGGAAATATGTCCAAGAGTTCGTTCTTCCCAAAATACCAGTTGCAGAACAGAAAAGCCTACTCGCATTTTTTATTCAAAGGTTAAAAGATGAATTAATTTTCACAGCGAAAGAAAGATTGGAACAGAAAGGCATTGAAACAAATTCACAAAACATCTTTGCGGAAATCCTGCCGGTTCTTTCAAAGTTATCAAAGGATTATATTAAACGCAATCGGACGTCTGCTTTTAAGAAATATAAGAAAAAACAGCTGTTAGAATATGGGGAGGATATTATTGACAGCATACTGTCTGACATGTTGCATGATCCATCTTGCCCAAGCAACTTTAAAAAAAGATTTATTGATGCATTGTATAAAATTATTACGGCAGACGCACTTGTTTATCTAACACATACAGGTTTGGTATTTTGGGGCTATGGAGAAGATGAACTATTCCCATCATATTACCAATACGAAGTAACACTTACTATTGATGGACTTGTGAAATATGTAAAAATAAATGACTATGAAGTATCAAATACACAAAATGCATGTGTGGTGCCATTTGCACAGACAGATGTTGCAAACACAGTCGTCAGAGGAATAGATCAAAAGCTTCGAGATACAATAAACTTAAATATAGTAAAATCTTTCAGTAATTTTAGAGATTGTATTGTAAATGCATTGAATTCTGCGGGGGCTCCTTATGAATTATTAGCTGCATTAAACAATCTAAATATTAATGAGCAGGCAGATCTGTTTATCAGAGATACGAATGAGTTTATTTCCACAAATTACACCAATAAACTTCTTGAGACTGTAGCATTCCTATCCAAGGAAGATTTAGCAGATATGGCAGAGAGCCTTGTTCGAATGACTTGTCTCAAAAGACATATTACAACTGATGAAGAAAGTGTAGGAGGGCCCGTAGACGTTGCCGTTATAACAAAGGGAGATGGTTTTGTTTGGATAAAAAGAAAGAATTATTTCCCTGCTGAATTAAACAATCATTATTTTGAAAGACAATAATTCCCCTGTATTATGATCACAATCTATACTACAAAGGAGACAATCAAAATATACGAGGCTCTGTCATCAGCGACAATGGATAATATGCCTTCACACGGTGTTATTTTTTCAGAAAAATCTCAAAATGAAATTAAAGAAAATATAGAAAAAGCATTGCTTCCATTAAAGTTTGATCAAAAACAATAAAAAAATAAGACTACAACCCTCAACCAATTGTAAAAGAAGAGTTTAACGATTATTTTATATCATCTCTTAGAACTATTATAAGTATTATAAGTGATAAATGAAAAGGAATACAATTATCCACTTTACAATCAATACATATGATATAGGAAGACTAGATAAAGTTTTTCCTAAATTCAAACTCACCTGTGATAACAAGGAAATTATGGAGCAAGCCAAACAGAAAGTTGAGCAAATGATTGCTGGCCAATAATATAGAACCATGTTACTAATGTAAAATCAGAATTATGGATTCAAACATTGACAAATACAAAAAGGATCTTGAGTTGTTAATCAAACAAGGAGAGTCTTTGTTGCTTGGCTTATATAATGAATTTTCATCAGAATTTGCTACGCAAATAAAAAAACTTGACAAAAAAACTCAAGAAAAAATAAAAAAAAGCACTTTCAAGGATAAATACAATGCTTGGTATAATGAATCTTTGGTGTTAATAAAACAACTTGTCCCAGAAAGATATGATGATTTTGTGGCTTACTACAAACAGTCCAAGAGAAAGACAATCAATTACGAGACATATTGTATATCTGACTACTTGATAGGTCTTGTGCTTACTCATGGTTTGGGAGATGTAGTTTTCAAACAATCATGTATCATAACAAAATTTGAACAACAACTAGCTATACTTGAATCGCTCAAGACTCGTTTTGACAGTTCACTATATGAAATAAAAGAGTTACTACAAGCAGACTTGTTTAATTCGGAATTGGATGCCGCAAAAGAACTTCAAAAGAAGGGCTTTCGTCGTGCAGCAGGTGCCATATGTGGTGTGGTTATAGAAAGACATCTGTCACAGGTGTGTGTGCGAAGGGGGATAAGAATCTCTAAAAAGAATCCATCGATAAATGATTATAAATCCTTATTGCAAGCAAACGATGTGATAGACGTTTCCCAGATGAGACGAATTGAATTGATGGCTGATATTAGAAACAAGTGTGATCACAGCAAAAATGAAGAACCAACTGATGATGATATTTCGGAAATTATATCGGGTACGAATAAGATAATTAAAAGTGTGTATTAGTGACGGATTCAAGAGCTGGTCTCCTGCCTCACAATAATACTTGGAGATTATAAGATAAAACATTACCGCATTAAGGACTCCAGAAAATCGATAAAGGATAGCAACTGTGAAATGATTTGAGTTTTTTTGCAATAGATATATAAAGAAAACTAAAAAAATAGATATTGATAAAACATGGAAAACCTGACTATAATTGACACCGAATACAAACAATGGGTAAAGAACCTTGTCGTTCGCTATAGACAGAGCCAAATCAAGGCCGCAGTAAAGGTGAATACAGAGCAAATACTGTTTAACCTAAGTTTGGGCAAAGATATTGCCGAGCGAGAGGAGGAAAATAAATATGGCTCCAAGTTCTATGCAACGCTCAGCAGGGACCTGAAAGAGGAAATCCCTGATGTGGAAGGACTTTCAGAATCGAATATAAGATACTGCAAAAGGTTTTATCTTCTTTATTGTCAGACTATTGAAATTCTTCCACAAGTTGTGGAAGAATTGGACGGCAGAAATCTTCCACAGGTTGTGGAAGATTTGTGTAGCATACCTTGGGGACACCATAGGCTTATTATCGACCGTTGCTCCGACAACCCGCAAAAGGCGTTGTTCTTTGTATGTCAGACACTGGAAAACGGCTGGAGCAGGGCAATGCTGCTGAATTGGATAGACACAGGACTATATGAACGACAGGGGAAGGCCATTTCTAATTTTGCATCATCCCTTCCCGCACCCGACAGCGATCTGGCACAAGAGGTGACAAAAGACCCATATAGTTTTGCCTTTGCCGGCGTTAGAGGGAGATATAATGAGAAAAAACTGAAAGAAGCATTACTCTCCAACATTACAAATTTTCTTGTGGAGTTAGGTTCGGGATTTTCTTATGTGGGACGGGAGTATAGGCTACAAATCGGTGAAAAAGAAAAGTTTATTGACCTGCTTTTCTACCATCTAAAGTTAAGGTGCTATGTCGTAGTGGAGGTCAAAATTGACGATTTTGATTTTCCAGATGTGGGTCAGCTTGGCGGTTATATTGTCGCATGTAATCATATTTTGAAACGACCGGATGACAATCCTACCATAGGATTGCTTATTTGTAAGAAGAAAAACGGATTGTTGGCGCAATATTCGTTGGAGTCAAGCACTCAACCCATAGCTATATCTTCATACGAACTGGAGCAATTTTATCCTGTAAAAGTGGAAGGGTCTCTGCCAACCATAGAGGAAATAGAATCGAAGCTTGGCGAGTAATTGCCTCTTACAGACTCCATAAAATTGAAAATTATTTGTGAAAAGATTTGAGTATCTTTCTAAAATGAATTAAAACAAGATACGAGAAATAAAGTTTACATCCGATTTTATAAAGACCACAAAGTGTGGAACGAGAGTGTTGCTTAGTCCCACTATCCAACCGCTACAAGGATTAACGTTTGTTTCATGACGCTGACATTGTGTAAACGGCTTGTAATCAATTCTTTATAGTTCTGCATGTTCGCTTCGGTAGATTCGTTTCTGACTATTGAAAAAATGTGCAAAACTTTTGATATTTTTAGGCTTTTTTATGCCCGAAAATCCGAAAAAAAATCGTACTTTTGCAATCTAATTTTAAACTGAAAAAACGCGATGTCAGACGAGAAACTCACACAAAATCAAGAAAAAGAATACACTGGTGGCAGCATCACCGTACTCGAGGGATTGGAAGCCGTTAGGGTGCGTCCCGCAATGTACATAGGCGACGTCAACGAAAGAGGCTTGCACCATCTGGTCAGCGAGGTGGTGGACAACTCCATCGACGAGGCCATGGCAGGCTACTGCAACAAGATAGATGTGGTTATTTACGAGGATAACTCCATATCCGTGGAGGACAACGGCCGTGGAATCCCCGTGGATATGCATCCCAAGGAGAAACGCTCGGCATTGGAGGTCGTTATGACCGTGCTCCACGCCGGCGGCAAGTTCGACAAAGGCTCTTACAAGGTTTCGGGCGGTTTGCACGGTGTAGGTGTGTCGTGCGTCAACGCCCTTTCCGACCACCTTACAGCAGAGGTGTACCGCGACGGCAAAATCTATCGTCAGGAGTACGAAAAAGGCAAGCCGCTGTACAGCGTGAAAGTAGTGGGCGACACCGAAAAACGCGGCACCCGCATCACTTTCCACCCCGACGCCACTATCTTCACCGTCACCGAATACAAATACGACATCCTCGAAAGCCGCATCCGCGAGCTGGCCTACCTCAACAAAGGCATCGAGATAACCATAGAGGACAAACGTCCCGACGAGGAGGGCAACATCCGCAAAAATCGTTTCTATTCTGAGAACGGCCTCAAGGATTTCATCAACTACCTCGACGAGTCGCGCGAGAAACTGATGCCCGACCCCATCTGCATCGAGGGCGAACGCCAGGGCATCCCCATCGAGATAGCATTGCAGTATAACACGGGGTTCAAAGAGAACACCCATTCGTATGTGAACAACATCAACACCCACGAGGGCGGCACGCATCTTGCCGGTTTCCGCCGCGGACTCACCCGTACTTTGAAGGCTTACGCCGACAAGTCGGGAATGATTGAGAAAACTGAGAAACAGAAAAAGATGAAAATCGAGATTACCGGCGACGACTTCCGCGAAGGTCTTACCGCCATAATCTCCGTAAAGGTGGCTGAGCCTCAGTTCGAGGGACAGACCAAGACCAAGCTCGGCAACAGCGAGGTGATGGGAGCCGTGGATATGATTGTGGGCGAGCTGCTCAACAACTACCTCGAGGAACATCCCCGCGAGGCCAAGGCCATTGTGGACAAGGTTATTTTGGCCGCCACGGCGCGTCAGGCTGCACGTAAGGCCCGTGAGATGGTGCAGAGGCAGACGGTGTTCAGCAGCGGCGGACTGCCCGGAAAACTGGCCGACTGTCAGGACGGCGACCCCTCGATATGCGAGCTTTACCTCGTGGAGGGTGACTCGGCAGGCGGATCGGCAAAACAGGGCCGCGACCGCAAATTCCAGGCTATACTGCCATTGCGCGGTAAGATACTTAATGTGGAGAAAGCCATGCAGCACCGTGCTTTCGAGAGCGAGGAAATAAAGAACATCTACACGGCACTCGGCGTGACCATCGGCACCGAGGAGGACTCCAAAGCGCTAAACCTCGACAAACTGCGTTACCACAAGGTTATCATCATGACCGATGCCGATGTCGATGGAAGCCATATCGCCGCACTGATACTCACTTTCTTCTTCCGCTATATGCCGGAGCTTATCAAGAACGGATACGTGTACATAGCCACTCCGCCGCTGTATCAGGTGAGCAAAGGCAAGAAATCGGAATACTGCTGGACGGAGGAAGAACGTCTGGACCTCATAGACAAACTTGGAGGCGGCAGCGAGAGCGGCTTGCGCATACAACGTTACAAAGGTCTTGGTGAGATGAGGCCCGACCAACTTTGGGACACCACCATGAATCCCGAAACGCGCATACTGCGTCAGGTGCATATCGAAAACGCCGTGGAAGCCGACCGCATCTTCTCCATGCTTATGGGCGACGATGTGCCGCCGCGCCGCGAGTTCATCGAACAGAACGCCACCTACGCCAATATCGACGCATAATATTTTGGTTATTACTATTAATAAAACGGGTGCCCTTCAGGTGCCCGTTTTTTTTATTCGAAGAAAAAGTCGTCGAAATTGAGCAGGAAGACCTGTTTTTTGGCTGTTAAATAGTAGGGAAGTTGCACACTTTTCTGTGGCGATGTTGTTTTATAGCCTGCGTGACTTTAGCCACAAGTCCATCAGCGGGTCGGCAATATAATAGAGACCGTCGCGTCGTGTTAGTAGGTCGAACTCCAGAAGTTTTTTTGCGGCAGACTGAACTGCACTGGTCGATTTCATTCTATGTCGCTTGATAAATGCCGATGCGGTGATACTCTTAACAGGCTCCCCTTCTTCACTCATAGCATAAAGCAATTCTTTTTGAGGCTCGGTAATAAGAGCCAGTTGTTCGCGCAGGCGAGGCTCGCACTCCATAAGGTAGTCATTGATAAGGTGTTGTATCGTGTCAGTGTCGCATTTTTCGCCAACAGAAGTGATGCTGAAGGCATCTTTCATAATGCGTTGTAGGTAGAGCGTTACCCCTTTAAATGTGTCGTAAACCAGACTGACAGCCTCTCTTTCGATTTCTTTTCCTGCCTTTAGAAAATGGTGACAGGCGAAATTACAGTAACTGTCAAGTGGTATGGCTTCGAGTACGATGCTTCTTGCACTCATATAGAATGGGCGTTTCTCCGAAAAGAATATCTCTTCCATCAATCTGCGTTGGCTACCGGCAAAGACAAGATTGGCGTTTTCGAGATGCTGTATGTGTGTGCGCAACAGTGCTTCGACATTTTTTTCGGGATATTTCGTGACTTGCTGGAATTCGTCGATAACTATGATGCAGCGTCGGTTGGACTTTTCAATATATTCGAAAATCTCTTTCAAGGTATACTCCGGCATAGTTATGTCGCCCAAATGTATGTCCAATGTGGGTGTGTTTTGAATAGGGTCGTATCCAAAACTGGCACTGAGTGAACGCAGGGTTGCCGTGAAGAGCTTCATCATCCGGGTGCTCCGCTTGGCAAGGCTGTCGAAAACAGTGGCTCATAGAAGTTGAATGAATTCGCGGAAGGATGATGTGTGGAGTATGTCAATAGTTATTAGAACGTACTCTTTACTGCCGTTTTCTAGACTGTGTTCCACAAGTTTGGTTTTTCCCATACGTCGCTGCGACATTAGCACTACGTTTTCACGGCTATCCAAAAAACGCACAAGTTGTTCGGATTCTTTGTCGCGGTCGCAGAAATATTGTTTTGGGATTTTGCCCGTAACAATGAAAGGATTTATTTTTTTTGTCATTTCTTCATTCTTTTTGCAATGGCAAAGATACGAAGTTTTTTTCAATAAACGACATTTTTATGCAAAAAAAAATATTTTTTTTACATAAAAATAGTTGTGTGATTTGTTCGTCTGGTTAATTTAAAATTGGATAAAGTGCTGTATTTTATGATTTTAGTAAATTCCACTTTTCCTTTAAATGAATATTTTAGGCGAAAAAGCAATTATTTTTTTCCATCAAAACATAATATCGTCGAAATTGAGGAGAAAGACCTGTCTTTTTGCTCGGGTGAGGGCGGTGTAGAGCCATCGCAGGTATTCGCGGTCTATCACCCCGTCGGGCAGGAAACCTTGGTCGATAATGGCGGTGTCCCACTGTCCGCCCTGTGTTTTGTGGCAGGTTAGGGCGTAGGCGAATTTTACCTGCAAGGCGTTGAAATACGGGTCGTTGCGTATGGCTTTCAGGCGGTCGCCCTTGGTGGGAAGGTCGGCGTAGTCGAGGGCCACCTGTTCGTACAGCCTGCGACTCTCGTCGGCGGTGAGCGACGGCGACTCGGAATAGAGCGTGTCGAGCAGTATGCGGCATTCCATCTCCGGTGCGTCGGGATAGTCGATGAAACGCAGCGTGGCCATAGCGAAACGGAATCCGTACATCTCCTCGAAATTGCGCAGTCGAAGAATCTCGGCGATGTCACCGTTGGCGATGAATCCCAAGGAGGCATCTTCATCGGTCCAGAAATAGTTGTTTTTCACCACCATAAGGTAGTCGCCTGTGTTCAGCTGGTCCTCGCGGAAAAGGATGCGGTTGCGTATGGCGTTGTTGAAGATGTTGGCACGTTTGTTGGTGCGGCAAATCACCACCACCTCCTCGGAGCCTTTGTCGGAGTATTCTTTGTTGAGGATGTCCTCCAGCTCACCGCCGTAGATACGTACAACGTCGTTGATTCCGTTCAGTTGGAAAACGGGTGTCTCTGCAATGTCGTTGCCCGCGGCTATCTGGTTGCGTATCAGCGTGCTGTTGAACAAAATTCCCGAGGTCTCGGCCTGACGCACCACTTCGGTGAGTTCGGCGGTGTAGATGTTAAGGTTGGTCATTCGCGAGAGGTATTCGCAGTCGAGGGCCGGACTTAAGGGCGAGCCCACGGGTGGCAGCTGTGCGGTGTCGCCGATGAGCATCAGGCGGCAGTGGGAGCCCTCTTTCACGTAGCTCACAAGGTCGTCGAGCAGGTTGCGGCCGCTGTCGTTGTCCTCGCCGATCATCGAGGCCTCGTCGACGATGAAAAGGGTGTAGGAGTGTTTGTTGGGAATGCGCGAGCACCGCAGCAGGCCGTTGGCGTCGGCGGTGGTGGCGTAGATTTTTTTGTGGATGGTAAGAGCCTGACGGCCGGAGTAGTTGGAGAGTACCTTGGCAGCCCTTCCGGTGGGGGCGAGGAGTACGGTGTGCACTTTAAGCTGCGGCAGGGTTTGTATCAGGGCACTGACGAGGGTTGTCTTTCCGGTGCCGGCGTAGCCTTTCAGAACAAAAGCTGAGTCGGGGTCTGGGTCGAACAGAAAACGGACAATGGCGTCGCCGGCCTCACGCTGCCCATCTGTAGGGGTGTGGGGGAAATTGGCGAAAAGCATTCGCAGCACTTGTGTGTTGGTGTCCATCTCTGTATTTTTTCGTCAAAAAAAAGCGATTTGCGGAGCAAATCGCTTTTTATATTTTTCTTGTTGTGTTACTGTTATTCGGCTTCGGGCTGAGCTACAGGAGCGGCGTTTTCGGTAGCGGTAGCGGGAGCAGGAGTGGTGGTAGTTGTGGGGTTGTTCATAGGGATGTTCACATTGTCGAGTTTTATGCCGGACTCGGTTTTCTGTTTGTCGTCGTTGGTGTGTTTGGGAACGAAAGCTACGCAAGCGAGGCTGAAAACCATCAGTAAAACGGCCAAAGTCCAAGTGGCTTTTTCCAAGAAATCAGCGGTTTTACGCACACCCATATACTGGTTCTGGCTTTGGAAATTGGATGCCAGTCCGCCGCCTTTGGAGTTCTGAACGAGAACAACGAGTGCCAGAATAACGCAAATTACAAGTATGATAACTACAAGAGCTGTGTAAAAACCTGTGTTCATTTTGTATCTTTTTATTTAGTTTCTAACTTATTTTTCAATTCCGAAATTCGGACTGCAAAGATACTATTTTTTTCTGGATTTTGGCGCATCAATTTTTCATATATTTCTATAGCTTTTTCAATTTTGCCCTGTTTTTCGAGTATAATTGCAAGAGTTTCAGTGGTTAAGCCATCGCTGTCGGAATTGCTTTTTTTGCCCAATTCGTCGATTGTGAGGTGTTTTTCGGGGGCGTTTTGGGGTGCTTTTTGGGTGTTTGGGTCGAGAAATTTCTCCAAAATTACGCTTTTTGGAGCAGTTTTGAACGAGATATCCTGGAAGGAATTTATCTCGTCGAGGATGTCGATCTCGCCGGAGGCGGTGAAGCCCATCTCCTTGTTTTTGGCGGCCTCGATTTTCTCTTTCAGATGGCGTGCCTCGGCTTCGGAGGCGGAGTCGTCGGTTTTGAGGGCGGTTTTTTCGAGTTTTGCCGCAAGGGTGGCGCTTTCGGGCACCTGCACCGACACGCGCGACACCATCTGTGGGTCGAAACTGGCGCCGGAGGTGGCTTTGTCGCTGAGCAGATCAAGCACCTGAAGCACGGCGCAGAAAGGGTAGCTCATGCGTTCGTTGTGTATGTCGAGTTTGTCCTGCAGACTAAACCGCAACGGGTTGGAAACGTATTCAAAAAACGTGTCTTTTGTCATACTATTTTTGTCAAAATTTGATGCGAAAAGAGACTTTCTTTTCGGTTTGCAAAGGTACTCAATTTTTTTTGTTTGTAAGCGCATTGTTTTATCTGTTTTTTTAACAACTTATTGTTCAATTGTTTACTTTGACGTTTTTTGAGGGGCGAAACCCTTTTCGGGGACAAAATGAAAATTTTTTTCGCTGGTATTGATTTTTTTCGTATCTTTGCAAACTCAAAAATAGACGAAAAATGAAAAGAACATTTCAACCATCACGCAGAAAGAGAGCCAATAAGCACGGTTTCCGTCAACGCATGTCCACAGCAAATGGACGTCGAGTTTTGGCTGCTCGCAGAAAGAAAGGCAGAAAAAAACTGACCGTTTCCGACGAACGATAGAGTTTTATTTTTCTTTGGCGCCAAAAAAGAAAAAACATAGCCTTTAAAGGAAAAAAGAAGCAGGGTGAAGTCCACTTTGCTTCTTTTTTGACTTTTATGGAGTGGCAAAATGGCGTCACGGAACACGAAAAAAACGAAAGAACTATGCGCAAAGCGAAAAAAGAGGTGATATACACCGACGTGGAGATAATCGACGCCGTGTCGGAGGGCATGGCCCTCGCGCGGGTGGAGAACAAAGTGGTGTTCGTGCCCTTTGTGGTGCCCGGCGACGTGGTGGACATCCGCATCCTGAAATCGAAGAAAAACTATGCCGAAGGCAAGGCCATCGCCATAAAGCACTACAGCGACCGCCGTGTGCCGGCGCAATGCCCCCATTTCGGAGTGTGCGGCGGCTGCAAATGGCAGATACTAAACTACGCTGACCAGCTGAAATGCAAACAGAATCAGGTGGCGAGCAACTTGGAACGTATCGGCAAAATCGACGTGTCGGCCATGAGTCCCATCTGCGGCTCGGAACGTATCTTCCACTATCGCAACAAGCTGGAATTCACCTTCTCCAACCGCCGTTGGATGACACCCGAGGAGATTTCCAATCCCGATTTCAAGCCACAGCCCAACGCCCTCGGACTGCATATCCCCGGACTTTACGACAAGGTGCTCGACATACAGCACTGCGCCCTTCAGGACGACCTCTCCAACGATATCCGCAACCGCATACGCGAATACGCCTCGCAGCAAGGGTTGGATTTCTACGACATCCGCACCCACGAGGGATATCTCCGCAACCTTGTTATACGCAACACGCAAGAGGGCGAGTGGATGCTTATTGTGATTGTGGCCAAGGACGACAAAAGTCTGCTGTTCCCCCTGCTTGATTTCGTGAAAGCCGAATTTCCGCAGATCACTTCGCTACAATATATTATTAACGAAAAACTCAACGATTCGTACAACGACCTCGACGTGGAGTGCTACCACGGCAGTCCGTACATAACCGAGATTATGCCTGCCTACCACACAGGCGACACCCCGCTGAAGTTCCGTATCAGTCCCAAGTCGTTCTACCAGACCAACTCGCAGCAGGCGCGCAGCTTGTACGGCTTTGTGGCCGATTCCGCAGGACTGCAGGGCACTGAGACCGTTTACGACCTCTACACCGGCACTGGCACCATAGCCTGTTTTGTGGCCAAATATTGCAATAAAGTGGTGGGCATCGAGTATGTGGAGGACGCCGTGGCCGACGCCCGTGTCAACGCCGAACTCAACGGTTTCGACAACACCACTTTCTTTGCCGGCGACATGGCCGACATACTTACCCCCGATTTCATCGCCCAGCACGGCACTCCCGACGTGGTCATCACCGACCCGCCGCGCGCAGGCATGCACGAAAAGGTTGTGAACCAGCTACTTGCCACCCTGCCGCAGAAGATCGTTTATGTGAGCTGCAACCCCGCCACCCAAGCCCGCGACGTGGCCATGCTCTCGGAGAAATATGCGGTGAAGGCCATTCAGCCCGTGGATATGTTCCCCCACACCCAACACGTGGAAAACGTGATGTTGCTGGAGAAAAATCCAATTTGGACAATTGGAAAATAAATCGTATTTTTGCAAATCAATTGTTTTGTGGTTTTGCCACACAATGTTATTTTGATTTTTGCATAGAAACACAATGTTTATGAAGTATTTGAAATCTTTTATCCTGATTTGTTTCTTTGTGATGTCGGTTGCTTCGTGCATTGCACAGAATGTAAAGATTTACGACACAGTCAATTCAGAACTGATCACTGATGATTTATGGGCCATTGCTTTGGATAAAAGTGGCAACAAGTGGATGGGAACCGTCAAATATGGCCTGATCAAATTCGATGGCAACACATTTACCGTTTTCAACAAGGAGAACTCTCTCCTCAAAGGCGATTGCATCACGACGTTGTTTGTGGATTCCAAAGGGGATCTGTGGGCTGAATTTTCACGTCCGGAGGAGGGCATCGCCAGGTATGATGGCAGCAACTGGACAGTTTTCAATGCAGCCGATTTGGGTGTTGAAAGCATAGATGTGCGTGACATCCGTGAAGCATCTGACGGAACAATTTGGTTTGTCTTTTCCGACAAAGCGGTGATTTACAAAGATGGGGCTTGGTCTGCCATGGAAATCCCATATGAAAATCTACTTTGTATGGATATTCGGGAAGATGGGACTTTAGCTGTGGGGTGTGATACACTGTTGCTCGTTGGCAAGAATGGAAAATGGAAAAGATTTACAAAGGGAAATTCCGAACTGCAATTAGGAACAATTCGCGGCTTGAAATTCCGTCCTGACGGGAGCCTGATGATTGGTTATGGCGGCGGTTTCGGCGGCGGTGGACTCTCCGTGTTGAGCAGCAATTTCAAAAAGTGGATCCACTACAACAAATCCAATTCCCGGATACCAGACCACATGATCCGCGACATTGAATATGACGGCAAAAGCTATTGGATGGCCTCCAACAATGGACTGGTGAAAATGGAAGAGAATACCATTTCAGCTGTTTTCTTCAGGGATGGAAGGTTCACGAATGTGATTAGGGATATTGCCATCGAAGGCAATATCCTATGGATTGCTACTAATTTCGGTCTTATTAGGTATGAACAATAGTTGTTACGCTACTTGTTGACAGTTACGGGGCTCTTTTAAAAACTCCTTATTTCCTCCTCAAAAACACAATCTCTCCTCGGCATCCTGCTGTGTCGGGGCCAACTTTCTTGGTGGCGAGGCAGCGGCCGTTCTGCATCAGGCTTATATCGTTGCCACATTCGGCTTTCACTACCACGGTAAAACGTCCGTTGCGTTCGTTGACGGGAAATTCGGTGCGTTTTTTTGTGACGTTTTCCACAACGGCGACCTTTTCGCCAATGGCGTTCCCGTTTTTGTCTATGGCTTTACCCTTTAGCACTAGCATACGTTGTGGCCGTGCCTGTTGGTAAAGCTCGAACTCGAAGATGTCCATCCCACCCTTGCCCGGGTAGCGGTTCGACGAGAAATATGCCTTTGTGCCGTCGGCGGTGATGCCGAAACCCACCTCGTCGGCGTCGGTGTTGATGGGATAGCCGAGGTTTTTGGCGGGAGCCGTGTTATTACCATCGAGACGCACGTAAAACACATCGTAGCCGCCTATGCACATCTGTCCGTTGGAGGAGAAGAAAAGCGTCTCGCCGTCGGCGCAGATAAAGGGGAAACGCTCGTCGCCGGGGGTGTTCACCGCCGAGCCGAGGTTGTAGGGCTCGCCCCAGCTGCCGTCGGGCTGCCGTTCGGAGCACCAGATGTCGTCGCCGCCAAGGCCGCCTTTGCGGTTGCTGGAAAAATAGAGCCGTGAGCCGTCGGGAGTGACGGAGGGCATGGCCTCGCTGCTGTTGGCGTTGTTTATCACCGGCCCGATGTTCTCGGCGGGTTGCCAACGTCCGCCCTTGAATTCGGTAAAGAAAATGTCGCTGTTGTTGTAGCCGTTGCTCTCTTTTTTTATTAAGGAATAGAAAAGCAGATGGTTGTCGGCGGTGAGGGTTACCCCGCCTTCGGTTCCGGTTCGGTTGAAAGGCGTGCCCATCACCTTGCCTTCCGAGTAGTTGCCGTAGGGCAGAAGGCGGCATTGGAACAGTTTTAGTGTTTTCTCTTGAGTTTCAGGCTCATAGCCGAGAGCCTCGGTTTTGTATTTAGGAATGAAACGGTATAGCCAAAACTGCGAGCCGTCCACCGTGCGGTAGGGCAGCAAGTCGTTGTGCTGGGTGGAGATGTTGGTCATCGACTTGGGTTCGAAAGGCACGGGGTTGGTGGCCATATTGTTGAGAAATACCGACCAGCGGCGGTAGATTTCGGCGTCCTCGCGATATTCGGCATAGGTGCCTTGCGGGTCGTTGGCGGCAAGCTCGAAAAAACGGTTGAGGTTGTCGGTGGCTTTGCCGAACTCCTCGTTGCTGTAGTTTACCATGCCGATGAAGAAATGTGCGCGGGCGTCGGGGTAGTCGGGACAGAGGGCGTTAACCTTTTTGAACATCGCCGACACTTTCATCAGATTCTCGCGCTTGGCGTAGATGAGTCCCATAAGGAAGTAAGGATGAGGCGATTGCGGCGCCTGTTTCATCACCTGACGGGCGATGCGTATGCTCTGGGTGAGACGTTTGGCGTTGTAAAGCTCGAAGGCCTGTTTGAGGTCGTCGGTCTGGCCGGATGTGAGGGCTGTTCCGCACTGGCAATTGAGCAGGTAGTCGATGTTGTTTTGTGAATGTAAAACGGCCAACGACAGCAGGAATGTCAGTGTCAGGAGCGCCTTGCGTGTCATAGCCGCGATGTGTCGATGGGGAAATGGCAATCGTTTGTGTTGCAACCTATTACGCAGTTGTCGCAGGAGGTGAGCTCGCCTTGCAGACGGCGTCGCACCATCTCGCGCAGCTGTTGCTGAAGCGGTGCTATGTTGATGTCTTTAAGCACTTCGTCGCAGAAAGCGAACATCAGCAGTGTGGTGGCTGTGTGTCGGCGTATGCCGCGCTGCATCATATAGAATAGTGCCTGTTCGTCGAGCTGGCCTATGCTGGAGCCGTGCGAGCATTTCACATCGTCGTTGTAGATTTCGAGGAAAGGCTTGGAGTTGATGGTGGCTTTGTCGGTGAGCAGTATGTTTTTGTTCGATTGTTGGGCGTTGGTCTTGAAGGCACCGTCGCACACAAGCACATGTCCGTTGAAACTGCCGTGGGCGTTGTCGTCGAGGATGCCTTTGAAAAGCTCGTAGCTGTCGCAGTTGGGGTGGCTGTGCTCCACATACACGTAGTTGTCGATTTTCTGCTCCTTGTCCATCAGGTAAAGGCCATGCACCTGCACGTTGCAGTGTTCGCCGTCCATACGTATCTCGTTGTGGTTGCGTATGTTGCCGCCGTTGAACGACACACCGTTGGAGAGCAGCGATGAGTTTTGGCGCATACGCACGAAAGTCTGGTTTATAAGTCCGGAGTTGTCGTTGAGGTTCTGCATCTTATAGTGGTCCAGACGGGCATCCTCGTCGATGACAATCTCGGTAACGGTGTTGGAGAAACAGCGGTTGTGGTTGTACGAGTCGTCGCAGTGGATAAGGGTGAGCTGGCTGTTTTTGCCGATATACACGAGGTTGCGCGTCTGCAGCAACATCGGTTTGTCGTAATCCGCCACGCTGAGTATCTGGAGCGGTTTTTCCACTGTAACGCCGTCGGGGATGTAGATAAAAACGCCGTCGGTGAAGAGGGCTGTGTTTGCCGAAAGGAAACTGTTGTTGACGGGAGTGGTCTGTCCGAGCACCTTCTCCACCAGCTGGGGGTGTTTGTCCAAGGCTTCGCGCAAGCTGCAGATTATCACGCCGTTGGGAATGCTGTCCTGTGCGTTGGCCTGATAATATCCGTTGCAGACGGTGAGTTTGGTGGTGTCGAGGTTGGGGATGTCGCAGCTGAACGAGGTTTGCCGCGAGTTGTCGGGCAGGGGAGAGGTGAGTTCGTCGTCCATAAACTCGCCGAAATCCACGTTGCGCCACACCTCGTTTTTGCGGAAAGCGAAACGGTTTTCGGCAAGGAAATCGGCGGCCTGACGTTGCAGGGCGGCAAGGCTCTGCGGGCCGTCGCCGGTGGACAATGCCGCTGTTTTGCTGAGTATCAGTTCGGTGGTGGTCATGGTTATTTGGCTGAGTTTTCGAGTTCTTCTTTAATCCAAGCGTAGCCTTTCTTCTCCAGCTCGAGGGCGAGGTTTTTGTCGCCGGTCTTGACGATGCGTCCCTCGTAGAGGATATGCACAAAGTCGGGCACTATGTAGTCGAGCAGACGCTGGTAGTGAGTGATGACGATTGTTGCGTTGTCGGGGCGGCGCAGTTTGTTTACACCGTTGGCCACGATGCGCAGCGCATCGATGTCGAGGCCGGAGTCCGTTTCGTCGAGGATAGCCAGCTTGGGGTCGAGCATAGCCATCTGGAAAATCTCGTTTTTCTTCTTCTCGCCGCCCGAGAAACCCTCGTTAACGGAGCGGCTGGCGAGGTTCGAGGTGAGTTCCACAATCTGTTTTTTCTCCTCCATCAGCTTGAAAAACTCGCTTCCCGAGAGGGGGTCGAGGCCGCGGTATTTGCGTTGCTCGTTGACGGCGGTGCGCATAAAGTTGCTAATGCTCACGCCCGGAATCTCCACGGGGTACTGGAAGCCGAGGAAAAGGCCTTCGGCGGCACGTTCCTCAACGGGCATGTCGAGGATATTTTTGCCTTTGAAGATGACTTCGCCTTGGGTGACGGTGAATTTGCTGTTGCCCACTATCACGGCGGCGAGGGTGCTTTTGCCGTTGCCGTTGGGACCCATTATGGAGTGCACTTCGCCCTCGTTCACTTCGAGGTTTACACCCTTGAGAATCTCCTTGTCGCCTATCGAGGCGTGCAGGTTGCGTATGGAAAGTAATGACATCAGTCGTGTGTTTTATTTTCTAACTTATTTACAATAAACTACTTGCGATAGGTTTTGCCATATCGCACTCTGTTGCAAATATACGATTTTTTTTTCAATGCGGAGTTCGGAATGCGGAGTTCGGAATTGTTTTTTTTCTCGGCAACTGGACATGTTTTTCTTTAAAAATGCTTTTTGCCCAGAGGACCAATCACCAATTATTTTATTCTCCGCGCTTCGTGCTATCGAAAGGTTCACTGAACCTTTCTTCATCACTAATCACTTTTATCTTGGTGATTCCGCCTTTTTTGCCGGCTTGGTAGAGGGCTGGCGGGGTGTCGGGGCGGAGTATGTCGATAAACAGCGGCAGTCCGATGGTGAAACGCTCGCAACGGAATGTGGTGCCGACAGTTATCTTGGAGTTTTCCGACTCCAATGTTTCAAAAACGCCGTTGCCTTTGTGGATGGCCAAAAGCCGTCGGTTGGGGTTCCAGCGCAGTTCGATTCGGTCGCCTGTCCGTAAGTCGGTGCCACGCAACGTCTGTAGCAGCACAAAGTTCGACGATTCACGGTCTTCGTCGCCGCAGTGGTCGGCCAGAAAAGTGCTCCAGTCAGGGTAGCCGACAAATTGGCATAGAATGTCGAGGGAACTTTGGCGCAGGGCGTTGTCGCCGCCGATATAACCCCAGATACGTTTCAGCGTTGTGGTCCCCAGGGAAGAGCCCGTGCGTTGCTGCATAAGCTGGTGTAGTTCCTCGAAATCTTTGCTCGTTTTCAACGTGTGTGGCAGGGATTTTTCGACGAGCGATTTAAGTATTTTTAAATGTGTGTTTTGTGTATCCATCGGCAGTTGTTTTCTTTTCCGCAAAGGTAACGAAAAAAATCGGGATTGGAGGTCTAAATAAGGTCTAAATTTATACATGGATTGCATTACAGAAATTTCGTTACGAAAATTATGTAATGAAAATGAAGATATTATGAGAGTTATATTTTTGTATTTCAGCATTATGGGGTTTTATCAACCCCTAAAATTGTGATTAAAAGCTGTCTTTTAGACGAAAAAATGTGCAAAAAATCGTTCAAAAATAGCGTGAAAAGTGTGTTTTTTTATAAAAATAGACTATGTTTTTTGGAATATTCGGGTGGTTAGTGTTTTTTTTATCATGTATTAAACATTTTGTTTACAACATTTTGTTAAGCCAGGCAAACAATTCATTCAGTGTTTTGTTTTTTTTACGTATTTTTGCACCTATGGAAAACATGGAAAACAGCATATCCGACTACGTTAACGTGATGTCTTTCAGTGCTTCGGACGGTGGCGGCGATTTCGAGGAAATACAGTCGCGGGGCTACAGCCGTGTGGTGAAAGTGCGTCGCAACGGCCGTTGGGAGGTGCTGAAGGGCATAAAACCCGACTGGCAGTCCGACCCCGTTTTCCGAACCCTGCTGCAAAAGGAGTTCGACATCGCCTCGCGCCTCGACCACGACAACATAGTGCGCGCCTACCGCATGGAGGAGCATCCCGAGCTGGGCATCTGCATTTCGATGGACTACGTTAACGGCCGTCCGCTGTCCGATTTCATTGCCGAGCGGCCCTCGCGCGAACTGCGTAAGAAAGTGGCGTTGCAGCTGCTGGCGGCCTTGGACTACTGTCACTCCAAGCAGATAGTTCACCGCGACCTCAAGCCCTCCAACATCCTTGTTACCCGCAACGGCGACAATGTGAAGCTGATAGACTTCGGTTTGGCCGACAGCGACGACTATGCCGTTCTGAAGGGCCCTGCATATACCAAAGCCTACGCCGCCCCCGAGCAGATGCGGCCCGGTGTGGCTGTGGACTCCCGCGCCGACATCTACGCTTTCGGAGTGTTGCTGAAAGAGCTTTTCCCGCACCGCTATTGCCACGTGGCACGGCGTTGCACCAAAGCTGATCCGCAAAAGCGTTACCCCTCTGCAAAGGCAGTGACAAAGGCATTGCGAAGAGCCGACATTGCGGGAGTTTCGTTGGTGGCTGCATTGCTGACAGCTGTTGTGGTGGCAGGAGTTTGGTTTTTTGCCAATTCAAAACCTTACTACGCAACCGATACAGAGTTGTTCGCATACGATGCCCTTTTCGACGCGCCTTATCCCGACTGGGTGGAAAATACCGCCAAGCGTTTCCCCGACCTTAAGCCCAACCAGTATGTAGGCGTGTCCACCTTTACCGATGTGTCGTTTCCGCTTACCGCCAAAACAGCGCTGTGCGTATATATTTTCGACGATACCGATGGCAAAGGAATGTATTGCCAGGCGCTGATTATGGATACCAAGAGCGGCAAACGAATAAGATACGGCCAAAATCCCGTTCTCAACGACCTGAAACAGGACCTTCTGCCAGAGTACGACATAAGCTGTGTGTGGAAATACTGCAACGACAAGGACGAGGTTTACAGCCTCTTTCTGCGAGTGGTGGAACGTTGCAAAGTACTGATGGGGCGGTGGTTGTGGCGGAGCTTTGTGCGCTGGCTTC
>JAEEGJ010010653.1_pt1 | contig 23817 bp, 26 predicted proteins | sample 8958761 | NCBI WGS metagenome assembly JAEEGJ01 (sample SAMN16246546, study PRJNA631951) | gut metagenome | biome: gut microbiome; feature: rumen; material: RS-attached | host: Bos | place: Iran: Karaj | collected 2018-10 | reverse complement strand
CTCTGGATATTTGGAGGAAGGCGCTCGAGAACGTGACCCCGCAGATCGAGGTCAAGTCCCGCCGTATCGGCGGCGCCAACTTCCAGGTGCCTACCGAGTTGCGCCCTGAGCGGAAGGTTTCTCTCTCGATGAAGAATATGATATCCTTCGCCCGCAAACGCTCCGGCCGCTCGATGGCAGAAAAACTCTGCGCCGAGATCATCGCGGCTTACAACAATGAAGGTGGTGCATTCAAACGCAAGGAAGACATGCACAGGATGGCCGAGGCCAACAAGGCCTTCGCCCATTTCCGCTTCTAATTAGTTTTGGTTAGCTAGTCAGATGGCCAAGAGGGATCTCAGTTACACAAGGAACATCGGCATCATGGCGCACATCGATGCCGGCAAGACCACCACGTCCGAACGTATTCTGTTCTACACCGGAAAGACCCACAAGATCGGTGAGGTCCACGAAGGTGCGGCGACGATGGACTGGATGGTGCAGGAGCAGGAGCGTGGTATCACCATCACTTCTGCCGCCACCACCGCGTTCTGGCATTATGACGGAGAGACGTATCAGATCAACCTGATCGACACTCCGGGCCACGTGGATTTCACGGTGGAGGTCGAGCGTTCCCTCCGTGTACTGGACGGTACGATCGCAACATTCTGCGCCGTCGGGCGCGTACAGCCTCAGTCCGAGACGGTATGGCGCCAGGCGGACAAGTACCGCGTACCCAAGATCGCCTATGTAAACAAGATGGACCGGGTCGGTGCCGACTTCCTCGCCTGTGTCGAGGACATCCGCACCAAACTCGGCGCCAATGCGGTCCCCATCTGCCTCCCGATCGGCGCGGAGGAGAATTTCGAGGGGATCGTGGACCTGATTTCCCGGAAAGCGATTTACTACCAGTCCGGCGAAGAGCTGGTGAACTACGAGTATAAGGAAATCCCTGCGGAAATGCAGGATTCCGTCGCTTTCTGGAGGGACAAACTGATCGAGGCCGCCGTCGAGTGCGACGACGCCCTGATGGACAAGTTCTTCGAGGCTCCCGAATCCATCACGGAGGAGGAGATCATCGCAGCGCTCCGCAAGGGTACCATCGCGATGCAGGTCGTTCCGGCCTGCTGCGGCTCTTCCTTCAAGAACAAGGGCGTCCAGTTCCTGCTGGATGCCGTGATGCGTTACCTGCCTTCTCCGCTGGACATCGGCGCGACGAAGGCGACCAACCTCGCGAACGACAAGGAAGTGCTCCTGCAGCCCGATGCGGGCGAGCCGTTCTGCGGTCTTGTGTTCAAGATCGCGACCGACCCGTACGTGGGCCGTCTGGCGTACATCCGCGCCTATTCCGGACACCTGGACGCCGGTTCCTACGTGCTCAATTCCCGTTCCGGGAAGAAGGAGCGCGTGGCCCGTCTGTACCAGATGCACTCCAACCACCAGAATCCCATCGACTTCGTGGAGGCCGGAGACATCTGTGCGGCGGTCGGCTTCAAGGAGCTCCGGACGGGCGACACCGTCTGCGCGGACAACCATCGCTATTCCCTGGAGTCCATGGAGTTCCCCGATCCGGTGATCGGCATCTCCGTGGAGCCCAAGACGCAGAAGGACCTCGACAAACTGGGTGTCGCGCTCGGCAAGCTCGCCGAGGAGGACCCGACCTTCACCGTGAAGTCTGACGCCGAAACGGGTCAGACCGTCATCAGCGGTATGGGCGAGCTCCATCTCGACATCATCGTGGACCGTCTGCGCCGTGAATTCGGCGTGGAGATCAACCAGGGAGCCCCTCAGGTCAATTACAAAGAGGCGATCACCGCTTCCATCCAGCACCGCGAGGTGTTCAAGAAGCAGACGGGCGGTCGCGGCAAATTTGCGGACATCATCGTAGAGATCGGTCCCGCCGACGAAGGTGTGCAGGGCCTCCAGTTCGACAACCAGGTCAAGGGCGGCAACGTGCCGAAGGAATTCGTCCCCTGCGTACAGAAAGGGTTCGAGTCCGCGATGGCGAACGGCGTCCTGGCCGGTTACGAGGTGCCTTCCCTGAAGGTCACCCTGCTGGACGGCTCCTTCCACCCCGTCGATTCCGACCAGCTTTCTTTCGAACTGGCCGCACGTATGGCGTTCCGTCACGCCTGTCCCAAGTGCAAGCCTGTCCTGCTGGAGCCCATTATGAGCCTCGAGGTCGTGACCCCGGAGGACTATATGGGCGACATCGTGGGCGACCTCAACCGTCGCCGCGGACAGATTGTCGCGATGGACTCGACGACCAACGGCGCGCGCATCGTGAAGGCCTTCGTCCCCCTCGCCGAGCAGTTCGGCTACGTCACCGTGCTCCGCACCCTGTCTTCGGGCCGGGCCACCAGCACGATGTCGTTCGACCACTACGCCGAGGTGCCGGCCGCCATGGCCAAGGACATCATCGAGAAGAGCGGCTATCGGATGCCGTCTGACGAAGAATAATTGAATTGTAAAAAAAGTATTTGAATATGAGCCAGAAAATTAGAATCAAACTCAAGTCTTTCGACCACATGCTCGTGGATAAGTCCGCGACCAAGATTGTCGAGACCGTGAAGTCCACGGGTGCCAAGGTGAATGGTCCCATTCCCCTGCCCACCAACAAGAAGATCTTCACCGTCAACCGCTCGACCTTCGTGAACAAGAAGGCCCGTGAGCAGTTCGAGCTCGACTCCTATCGCAGACTGCTCGACATCGAGGACTCCAACGCCAAGACGGTGGACGCCCTGATGAAGCTTGAGCTCCCCTCCGGCGTCGAGGTCGAGATCAAGGTCTGAGTCGTCAGGTCCCTTAGCTCAGTTGGTTAGCAGCAGCTGACTCATAATCAGCGGGTCGCAGGTTCAAGTCCTGCAGGGACCACAGAGGGACGGTATTTGCCGTCCCTCTGTGGTCCCTGCAGGACTGATCTATGCGTGGCAGGGTGTTTGCAGGTAAGGCGAAAAAACGAGCATTATGAAAACGAAAAGATTGTTCCTTCTCCTGATTGCGGCGGGATTGCTCTTATGCAGTTGCACCGAAAAGGTGTTCGTGCCTTTCGAGGAAACAATCAGGCAGGATAACAAAGGCTACAGGTTTGATTACACGGTTAAATCCAACGAGTGGGAATTGTTTGGTGACTGCTACCGGGCCATCCTGGATGTCCCTGAGATTACTGCCCGCGTGGTGTCCCAGGGGAACGTGCTGGTCTCCCGCCGCTATCCCGGCGAGAACAACGGCGCAGACATCTGGACACCGTTACCCTGCATCCGTACGGGGGTGGTGGTAGGCGAAGACGGCTCCGACTACTACTATACCACCTACATCGACTACGAGTGGACCACGGGAATGGTCAGCATCTTTGTCACGGCTTCGGACCTGTACACGGGTGACGTCCCTGGCGAAATGTATTTCCGGGTCTTCATCACGCAATAATAGCGCTATCAGCTCTTTATGGAACCAGGAACCGGACACTCCGGTTCCTGGTTCCATTATAGTTCGAAGTCCAGGCAGGAGCGCTGGACCGTAAGAAATACTTGAGAGAAACGATTGGTTGGTGTGGAAAATAACCATATATTTGTAGTAGTATTGTTGATGGTAGAATGAAGAACCTGATCATCATCGGCGCAGGCGGCATGGGCCGCACCCTGTACAGCAACGCCCTTGAAAGCGTCGGCTATGGAGAGTATTTCACCGTCAAGGGTTTTATTGACGACAAACTTGATGCGCTGAACGGATTCGCCCATTATCCGCCCGTACTTGACACCATCAAGGATTACAGGCCGCAGGCGGACGACGTGTTCATCTCGGCCATAGGCGGAGCGGCACGCCGCCCCTGTACGGAACAGATCCTCCGCCGCGGAGGCGAATTCATGAACTTGATCCATAGAACGGCCCGCATCTATACCAATGTCGAGCTGGGCGAAGGGAACTTTATCGGAGCTTACACGGTCATAGGGAATGATGCGCAGATAGGCGACTATAATATGATCCAGTCCTATACGGTGATAGGGCATGATGCCAGGATAGGCAGCTGGAACCGCATAGATACCCACGTCACCTGCGTAGGGGGCGTCGTCGTCGAAGACGAGGTGAATATCCACACCTCGGCGGTCATCAGCCATGGCGTCCTGGTGGAGTCGGGTGCGCGCGTAGGTGCGCTGAGTCTGGTGTTGAGAAAAGTGAAGGCGGGGACCACCGTACACGGAAACCCTGCCAAGTTAATGGAGCTATAAACGGATTATGGAAATACGGACATTCATTGCTTTACTTGCCGACCTGTTCGATGACACCCCGGAGGAAAGCCTTTCTCCCGGGACGGTCATCCGCGACCTGGACGAGTATTCTTCCATCATTATGCTGTCCATCATCGCTATGATCGACGATGAGTTCGGCGTGGTCCTGACAGGCAAAGAAGTGAAAGCCTCCGTGACGATTCAAGATTTGTTCAACACCTTACAGGCTAAAATCGGATGATGGAATACAATCCTTTCTCCCTGCAGGATAAAGTCATCCTGATCACCGGGGCCGCGGGCGCCGTCGGCAGGGCGACCAGCGTCGAATGTGCCAGGCTGGGCGCCCGATTGATCCTCTCGGACATCGACGAGGACGGACTGGCCGGGACGCTTGGCCTTCTCGAGGGCCGGGATCACAGCTGTCACGCCGCGGATCTGACCTGCCAGGAGGATGTGGACGGCCTGGTGGCGGCGTTGCCGCAGCTGGACGGGTTCGTGAGCAACGCCGGTGTATCCAAACCTGTCCCCGTGAAACTCATCAACAAAGAAGACCTGGAGCGGATAATGTCCGTCAATACCTTCGCGCCCGTCTGTCTGACGCAACGCCTCCTGAGAAAGAAAAAATTCAACGCCGGGGCCTCGCTCGTTTTTACATCTTCCGTGAGCGGCCTTTATGTCACGGCGCCGGGGAATGCCATGTATGGCGCTTCCAAAGGGGCGTTGCAGGTATTTATGAAGAACGTGGCGCTGGAGTGCGCTCCCAGGATCCGTTGCAACTGTGTCAGCCCCGGGATGGTGAACACGCAATTCGCAGGAGGCTATTACACGGACGAGGATCTGGCCAGGGATGTGGAAACCTATCCGCTCAAGCGATATGGCGAGCCCCGGGATGTCGCCCTTGCCACGGTTTACCTGCTCTCCGATGCGTCATCCTGGGTCACCGGACAATCCCTTGTCGTCGATGGCGGAAAATCAATATGACATGCGACTCCTACAGAACAAAATAGCGATCATAACCGGAGCCGGACGCGGTATCGGCAGGGCCATCGCCGAGCAGTTCGCCGGCGACGGCGCGGTCGTGTACGCCAACGACCTTGAACCGGGCGATATGGAAGCGTGGGCGAAGGATTGCTCCGCCCGCAATGACACGAGGGTCGTCCCCGTCTGTTTCGACGTGACCGACAGTGAGGCCCTGAAAGCCGGACTGATGCAGATCTATAAGGCGGAAGGCCGGATAGATATCGTGGTGAACAATGCCGCCGTCATCGAGAACCAGAAACTGGGGATGGTGACCAAACCGTTGCTGGAAAAGATGTATGCGGTCAACGTCTTTGCCGTGATCGACATGATTCAGATTGCGTCGCGCCTGATGGCCCGCAACGGCGGCGGATGCTTTGTGAACATGGCTTCCGTGACAGGTACGGCCGGCTCGCCCGGACAAGTTGCCTATTCTTCCTCGAAAGGTGCGGTGATCGCGCTCACGAAGTCGTCCGCCAAGGAGCTTGCCCCCCAGGGAATCCGTGTGAATGCCGTGGCTCCCGGTCTCGTCGGGACGGAACGTTTCGAAGAACTCCAGGAGGCGGACGGCGACGGGATCGACCGGCGGATCGCGCGCATTGCGCTCGGGAGGCTGGGCACGCCCCGGGAGATAGCCTGTGCCGTGTCCTTCCTGGCGTCGGATCACGCCTCCTATATCAGCGGCCAGATCCTCGGCGTGGACGGATGCGCAAGTATCTAATTGATCGGAAGGCGACAGTGTTTTTGGATTTAGACAGGAAAGACAGGACGAAAACAGCCGTTGTCGATGACAGCGGACAGGCCGTGACCTATGGCGACCTCTGTGATTTCTCCCGGGCGTTTGCCGGGCATCTTTGCTCGCGGTCGCTGATCTTCATCCTGTCAGAAAACCGCATCGGTTCGTTGCTGGGATACGTGGCGTCGCTGTCCAACCGCATCGTGCCGCTCATCCTGAGCGCTGCGACGGAAGAGGGTTTGTACGACGATCTCTACGGGCGGTACCGGCCGGAATACCTCTGGCTCCCTTGCGCGAAAGCAGCGGAGAAAGGGATGAAACCCTTGTTCGAGGCCTGGGATTACTGTCTGGTCGGGACGGGCAACCCGCCGGCGCCGATGCAGGAAGAATTGGCGCTCCTGCTGCCGACTTCCGGTTCAACCGGAAGCCCGAAACTGGTACGTCACAGCTACCGGAACATCGAAGCGAATGCGGACAATGTCCGGCGCCTGTTCGAGCTGGACGGTACGGAAAAGGCGATGGCGATCCTGCCTCTGCATTATACGATGGGGCTTTCCGTCGTCACGTCCCATCTGCTGGCAGGAGCCACGCTGCTCCTCAGCGGACTTTCCCTGCTGGACAAGGCCTTCCTGGAAAGGCTGAAAGAGGCCACGAGCTTCACGGGCGTCCCCTACAGCTATGAGATCCTGAACCGGTTGAACTTCACGCGTATGGATCTGCCCGGGCTGAAGCTGATAAGCCAGGGAGGGGGAAAGCTGAGAGCGGAGACCTGGAACGCCCTGGCGCGGTATGCCAGGGACCGTCATATACGTTTCGTCGCCACCTACGGTCAGACCGAGTGTACGGCACGTATGGCCTACCTGCCAGCGGAACTGGCTATGGAAAAGGTTTGCAGCATCGGCATCGCCGAGCCGGGCGGTCGGCTTTCCCTGCTTGACGAGGCCGGGAACGAATCCTTCGAGGGAGAAGCGCAGGGAGAACTGATATATCGGGGAGAGAATGTCACCCTGGGCTATGCGACCTGCCGGGAAGACCTGACCAAGGGGGACGAGAACCACGGCGTGATGCATACGGGAGATCTGGCCCGCCGGGATGCGGACGGATGCCATTACATCATAGGCCGCCTGAATCGTTTCCTGAAGATATACGGGCTGCGTATCGGTCTGGACGAGGTGGAGCGCCTGATCAAGGAGGAATACAGGACGGACTGCCGCTGCGAGGGGGACGACGAGAGACTGACCGTGCTCGTGACCGATGCCGGCTTGCGGGAGGTGCTGCCTTCTTTCGTCGAGGAGAAGACCCATCTGTTCCACCGGCGGGTGGACGTGCAGGTGGTGAATAGTATCCCCAGGAACGAAAACCAATTGATAATGAAGCAGTAAAATGTCTCATTATGACTAATTTAGAGAAACTGAACCGGGTTTTTTGCGAGGTCTTCACAACGGAAGAAGCAGCTTTGGACAGCACGTTCGACAAACGCCTTGTCGACGTATGGGATTCCGTCCATCAGCTGAACCTGGCGATTTCGATGGAGGAGGCCTTCGACTTCCTGCTCGATGCTGAAGACATACTGGAACTCACGTCCTACGACAACGCCAGGGCGATTCTGGCAAAATATGATATAGCACTCTGATGGCATACTGGGAAATCAAAAACGTGGCGTTGCGTGGCGTGACGGGAACGGTACCCGATCAGGCCGTGAAAACGGCCGACTTCGACATCCTGACGCAAGAGGAAGCCGATTATTTTGACAGCACGGTCGGTGTCAGGAACCGCTATATCGGCTCCGACGACATCTGTGCTTCGGATCTCTGCCTCGATGCCGCGGAGCGCTTGCTGGCGGCGCTGGGCTGGGAGAGGGAAAGCATCGACGTGCTGGTGTTCGGCTCCGTGACGGGCGATTATAAGACGCCGCCCACCTCGGGCATCCTGCAGCACCGCCTGGGCTTGCCGACCGGTACTTTTGTGCTGGACATCCCGATGGGATGCTGCGGCAGTATGTATGCCATCCAGGTGGCCGGCCATCTGCTCAGCGCCGGGACGGCGAAAAGGGCGCTCCTGCTGGTCGGAGACACCGCGCTCCGAATGGGATCGATGAAGGACAAGAGCCGGGTGCCGCTCTTCGGAGACGGCGGCACGGCCATGGCCCTGGAGCACGATCCTTCCGCCGAGGATATTGTCATCGAATTCAACACCCTCGGATCCGGATATGAGGCTATGATGACGCCGCACGGCGGTTTCCGTCATCCGATCGGGGCGGAATCGTTCGTCGAGGAAGATTTCGGGCACGGAATCGTCCGTGCGCCCAAGGACGCGTTGATCAGCGGGATAGACGTGTTCACGTTTGCCATCTCCCGTCCGCCCGAAAGCATCGAAAAGATGATGGAGCGACTGGGCCTGACGGTGGATGATCCGGATTATTTCCTGATTCACCAGGCCAACAAGATGATCGTGGACCGTATCGTCAAGAAACTGAAGCTGCCCCGGGAGAAAGTGCCGTACAATCTGCAGGAGTTCGGCAACCTGGGCGGGGCGTCCATTCCTATGCTTATGGCAGGCAACCTGGCGGAAGAACTCAGGAGCAGACCGCTCAAACTGCTGTGCTCATCTTTCGGGCTGGGCCTGACCTGGGGAACGATGTTGCTCAGAACGCAGCCGATGGTGGTGTCGAATATCTCATTCCTTGGTCTCTGAGGGTATGTACAGGCACTTCATAAAACCTTGTATCAGTATTCTGGGGGCATTGCTGGCGCTCGTGGCCGTCGGCTGGCTGATCCTTCTGACAGGGCTGTTCCTTCATTTCGCCAACAAGGGCGGCGGTGCCTTTTTTACGCAGGAACGCCCGGGCAAGGACGGCAAGCTGTTCAAGATCATCAAGTTCAAGACTATGACGGACGAACGGGATGCCGATGGGGTTTTGTTGCCCGATGCACGGCGGCTGACCCGGGTCGGGAAGATCGTGCGCAGCTTCTCCATCGACGAGCTGCCGCAACTGATCAATATCTTGAAGGGCGAAATGGCGTTTATCGGGCCGCGACCCCTGTTGGCGGAGTACCTGCCGTTGTATTCGCCCGAGCAGATGCGCCGTCACGAAGTCCGGCCCGGCATCAGCGGATGGGCGCAGGTGAACGGGCGCAATGACATTTCTTATACCAGACAGTTTGAATACGACGTCTATTACGTGGACCATCTGTCTTTCTGGCTGGACGTGAAAATATTCTTCCTGACCATCCTCCGCGTGTTCAGGCGCGAAGGCATCAGCGAACGGGAACAGGCGACAAGAGAGCTTTTCAATGGGACCAACTAGTCATTATCCGAAAGAAGCCCTCGACTGGCTTCGGTATATCCTGGACGTGGAGACGGCCATGCCTGCCGTGACCGACTGGCCGGCGTTGCTCGATTTTGCCGAAAAGCAGGCGCTGACCGGCGTCTTTTCGCCGGCAACGCGCCCGGAGAATCTTCCGAAGGAACTCCAGCTCCGATGGATTTCCCGCCTGCAGTGGATCGAGCGGGAGAACAAGCTGCAGATCAGGCGGGCGGAACAGCTTTTCGAACGGCTTGAACAAGAAGGCTTCCGGTGCTGCCTGCTCAAGGGTCTGGGGAACGCAATCCTGTATCCCGACCCGATGAAGAGGTCGCCGGGGGACATCGACCTGTGGCTCGATACGGACGAGGCGACGGCCTACCGGTACGTCAAAAAACTGTTTCCGGAGGAGAAAGAGTCGTTCAAGCATATTCACTTCCCCTTGTTTGAAGACGTGAGCGTGGATGTCCACGTGACTCCGTTGAAGCTCTTCAGCGGCATCCATTCCCGGAGGCTGCAGCAATGGATCGAACGGAACAAGGCGGAACAGTTCGAAAACAGGATCAGACTGCCCGTGGCAAGCCGCGACATCTGCGTTCCGACCGGCCGGTTCAATGCGGTGTATCAATTGGGGCATATGTTGGTCCATACCTTTGACGAAGGACTGGGGCTGAGGCAGGTGGTGGATTATTATTATGTCCTGAAGAATCTGCCCGTCCCTTCAAAGGAGGAACGCGACGAATGGGTAGGGACGATAAAAACGCTGGGAATGATTAAATTTGCGGCGGCGATTATGTGGATGGAGCGGGATGTGCTGGGACTGCCTGCCGAACGGTGCCTCGTGGAGCCGGACCGGCGACGGGGGGAGCAATTGCTGCGTGATATGCTTGCAGGCGGCAATTTCGGACGGTACAGCGGGAGGTATGGCGGGCGCGGAGGATTTTTCTCCCGCGGTCTGGCGGAAACGTGGCGGGACATACGGCTGCTGCCGTTGGCGCCCCGCGAGGGAGCGGCCCGGGTCTGCTGGAAGTTCCGGACGGCCGTGAAACACATATTGCGAATAGATAATCATTGATATTCAGGACATCGCTTAGCACTTGGAGAGAAAAAGAATTTACCTGTGCCTGGCCCATATGAGCGAGGCCGGTTTAGAAAAGAAATACATCGAAGAGGCCTTTGACTCGAACTGGGTGGCTCCGCTGGGTCCCAACGTGGCCGGGTTCGAAAAGGATCTCGAGGCGTTCTGCGGACAGAACAAGAGGGTTCTGGCCCTGAATGCCGGGACGGCGGCCGTGCATCTGGCGCTGCTTGCCTGTGGCGTCGGGCCCGGGGACGAGGTGTGTGTGCAGAGTTTTACATTCTGCGCCACTTCGCATCCGATCACGTACCTGGGGGCCACGCCGGTATTTGTCGATTCTGAGGAGGAGACCTGGAATATGGATCCGGATTTGCTGGAAAAGGCCATTCAGGACCGTATCGCCCGGACCGGCAGGAAGCCGAAGGCTGTCGTGCCGGTGGCGTTGTTCGGCATGCCGTACAGGATCGACCGTATCCTGGAGATCGCCGACAGGTACGGAATCCCCGTGGTCGAGGATGTCGCGGAAGGCTTCGGCTCCAGGTTCAACGGACAGGTCCTGGGTACTTTCGGCAAGTATGGCGTCCTGTCGTTCAACGGCAACAAGATGATCACGACCTCCGGCGGAGGCGCATTGATCACGCCGGGGGAAGAAGAATGGCGGGAGGCCAAGATGTACGCCACCCAGTATCACCGTGCGGATTATCCGTATTACCAGCACGAGAAGACGGGTTATAACTACCGGATGAGTAATATCTGCGCCGGGATCGGCCGGGGGCAGATGTCCGTGGCCGACGAGCACGTCAGACATCACAAACACGTCCAGGGCCTGTATGAACGGATGCTTGGGGAGGTGCCGGGAATCCGCGTCCACAGCCAGCCGTCTTCCGGCGGATTCGACTCGAATTACTGGCTGTGCACCATTACGCTGGCCCCCGGGCTGAGGGTCGAAGGACAGGAGAATGCTTATAAGTCAGGTCCTGCCGCCGACGAGTGCCGGCCGAACGACAACGTGGAGGCGCTGCGCCTGTTCCTGGACGAGGCCGGCATCGAGGCCCGCCCCGTCTGGAAACCGATGCACAAACAGCCGGTGTACGCTTCGGCTCCCGCCTACGTCAACGGCGTTTCGGAAGCCGTCTTCAAAACGGGCCTGTGCCTGCCTGCCGGTCCGTGCGTGAAAGATGACGACGTGGCGTACATCGTAGAGACGATCAAAAACGCTCTCGGCCGAAGGGGTGCTTGATTGGTCAGGAAATTAAGCCTATATTTGTAGTAATAATAATTTGGCGATGCTGGAGTTCTTGCACTTCTCCTGGGTGGATATCCTGGACATTCTGATGGTGGCGCTGATTATCTATCTGGCTTTCAGATGGATACGCGGCTCCACCGCCATCAATATCTTCGTGGCCATCATCCTGGTCCTGGTGGTGCGCGTGATCGCCGAGGCCGTCGGTATGAAGATGATCTCTTCGCTGCTCGGCACCCTCATCGACATGGGCGCCATCGCCCTGGTCATCATCTTCCAGCCCGAAGTGCGCCGCTTCCTCGGCACGGTCGGCCGCAAGGCCGGCAGCAGCCTGGAGAAGCAGCCCTTCCTGCAGAAGGTGTTTCCCGGCTGGCGGCGCCGCCGGGTGGACGCCCGCGCCCTGCAGGAGATCACCGAAGCCTGCCGGGAGATGTCCGCGCAGAAGGAGGGGGCTCTCATCGTCATCCAGCAGAAGAATTCCCTGGAGGACATCATCGCGACCGGGGACGTGGTGGACGCCGAGATCGGCCGTCGCCTGATTATGAACATCTTCTTCAAGAATTCCCCGCTTCACGACGGCGCGATGATCATCTCCGGCGACCGCATCGTCGCCGCCCGCTGCACCCTCCCGATCACGGAGCGCACCGACCTGCCGGCCCGTTTCGGTATGCGCCACAAGGCCGCCATCGGCATCTCCGAACAGAGCGACGCCGACGTGATCGTGGTCAGTGAGGAGACCGGCGGCATTTCCTTCGTCCGTGGCGGCCAGCTCACGCCCATCGACACCATCAACACCCTGAATCTGCTGCTCGGCAAGCCTTCGGAATGATAAACGCACGACTGGAGAGCAAACTCGGCTTCGACAAGATTCGCAAGATGATTGCCGACCGCTGCCTGACGGACTACGCCGCCGAACGGGTGGCGGAGGAGGCGTTCTCCACCGATGCCGACATCATCCGGCGCCGCCTCGCCCTGACGGACGAGATGCGCCTGATCCTGATGTTCGAAGACGGTTTCCCGACCACGGGCTACATCGACGCCATTCCCTTCCTGAAAGGATTGGAGCGGGCCGGGTCGAGCATCGACGTCCTGTCGCTGGGCAAGCTCAAGACGGTCACGGACACGCTGCGCCGCATCCTGCACTTCTTCGGCAGCATCAAGCGCGGCATCTACCCGCAGCTGGAGCGGCTCACCGCGCCCATCCACACCTTCCCTGAGGTGCAGCGGCGCATCGAGCTCATCCTGGATAAATACGGGGACATCAAGGACTCCGCCTCCGACCGCCTCTTCGAGATCCGGCGCGACCTGCGCAGCAAGGAGGCCGCGATCTCCAAGCGGGCCGGCGCCATTCTGCGCAAGGCGCAGGAGGAGGGGCTCGTGGACGCCGACGCGGACGTGACCATCCGCGACGGCAAATACCTCATCCCCGTGGGGACTTCCTCCAAGCGCAAGATCCAGGGCTTCGTCCACGACGTCTCCGCCTCCGGCAAGACCGCCTTCGTGGAGCCGGCGGAGATCATCGAATTGGAGAACGACATCAGCGAGCTCCATTTCGAAGAAGCCCGGGAGATCCAGCGCATCCTGCTGGAATTCACGGAGTTCCTCCGCCCTTACCTGCCGGAGCTTCTGGCCGGGGCCGCCTTCCTCGGGGAGGTGGACTTCCTGATGTCCAAGGCTCAGACGGCGCTCGACCTCGTGGCGGGGATGCCCGTCATCTCCGACGACGGCAGCCTGTCGCTGCGCAAGGCGCGCCACCCCCTCCTCGAGAAGGCGCTCACGCGCGAGGGACGCAGCATCGTCCCGCTGACCGTCACCCTGACTCCGGGCAAGCGCATCCTGCTCATCTCCGGTCCCAACGCCGGTGGAAAGTCCGTCTGTCTCAAGACGGTCGGCCTGCTCCAATATATGTTCCAGTGGGGGATGCTGATCCCCACCTCCGAGAGTTCGGAACTCCCCGTCTTCGACCGCCTGGTCGTAAGCATCGGAGACGACCAGAACCTCGAGAACGACCTGAGCACCTACAGCTCCTTCCTCGCGGATATGCGCGACCTCCTGTCGGACGCCGACGAGCGGACGCTGGTGCTCATCGACGAGTTCGGCTCGGGCACGGAGCCGGCGGCGGGCGGCGCGATCGCCGAGGCGATCCTCGCCGAGATCGACCGCCGCGGCGTGTGGGGCGTGATCACGACGCACTACACCAACCTCAAGCTCTACGCCTCCGGCGCCGACACGCACGTGGTCAACGGCGCGATGCTCTACGATTCCGCCCGGATCGCCCCGCTGTTCCAACTGGAAATCGGACTGCCGGGCAATTCCTTCGCCTTCGAGCTGGCGCGCAAGATGCGCCTGCCGGAGAGCATCGTCAAGGACGCGGAGACGCGCGCCGGCGAGGAATTCGTCGGCATCGAGCGGAACCTCCGCAAGATCGCCCGCAACCGCCGGGCGCTGGACGAGAAGCTCCAGAAGATCAAGCATACGGACAAGACCCTCGAGGGGCTGACCGAGCGCTACCAGCGCGAGCTCGAGGAGATCCAGCAGCAGCGCAAGGCCATCCTCGACGACGCCCGCAAGGAGGCGGAGCAGATCGTCAAGGGAGCCGGCCGCCAGGTCGAGAAGACCATACGCGACATCCGTGAGGCGCAGGCCGAGAAGGAGCAGACCAAGGCCGCCCGCGAGGAGCTGCAAGGCTTCCTGGGCGCCCTGGAGCAGCATAAGACCCGGCAGAACAAAGCCCGCGAAGAGTACCTGGACCGCAAGCTCAATCAGGTCAAGAAACGCAAGGGCGCCTCGACCGGGCAGCCGGAGGCCGAGCCGGTCCGCAGCGCCCCGCTCAAGGTCGGGGAGAAGGTCCGCATCATCGAGAACGGACTTGTCGGCGAGGTCGCCAAGATCAGCAGCAAATCCGTGACGGTGATCGTCGGCAACATCACCAGCACTATGGCGCCGGCGCGCGTGGAGCGCATTTCTTCGAATGAATTCCGCGAAGCGTCGCGCAAGCTGTTCGCGCCCCCGCAGCAGCGCGTGGACAGCGCCATCACCGAGCGCAAGCTCGCCTTCAAACCCGAACTTGACATCCGTGGCGAGCGTCTCTCCGACGCCCTCGACATCGTCACGCATTTCATCGACGACGCCATTATGCTGGGCGTCGGATCCGTCCGCATCATCCACGGCAAAGGCACGGGCGTGCTGCGCGAGGAGATCCAGAAATACCTGAGAACCATTCCGGGCCTGACCGTCGGCGACGAGGACGTCCGCATCGGCGGTACCGGTGTAACCATCGTCAAACTATGAAAACAGACAAACCCACCGTAGGCCGCAGGGGTGAACAGGAAGCCGGCGCTTACCTGACCCGCCTCGGCCACAGCATCCTGGCCCGCAACTGGCGCAGCGGGCATCTCGAACTCGATCTCGTGACCCTCAAGGGCAACGAACTCCACGTCGTGGAGGTCAAGAGCCGCACGGCTCCCGTCATGGCCGAACCGCAGCGCAACGTGGGCCGGCTGAAGCAGCAGCGCCTCGTCGCCGCCACCCAGGCCTTCCTGCATTCCGACGAGCGGAAGAATCTTCCCGCCGACCTGGAGGTCTTTTTCGACGTCCTGTCCGTCGTATTCTACGACGCAGGCGCGGACTTTGCAGTCGATTATTTTCCCAAAGCCTTTATACCACTCTATGCCTAATAACCACGCTTACTGCATAATCATGGCCGGCGGCATCGGCTCCCGATTCTGGCCCATCAGCCGCACGGGCCTTCCCAAACAATTTCTCGATTTCAGCATCCAGGGCCGCTCCTTCCTGCGTCGCACCTACGACCGTATGAAGGCGGTCATCCCGGAGGAGAACATCCTCGTCGTCAGCCTGGAGCGTTATCGGGAACAGGTCCTCTCGCAGCTCCCCGAGCTCCCGGAGGAGAACCTGCTGCTGGAGCCTTACAACCGCAACACGGCTCCCTGTATCGCTTTCGCGACTTATGCGATCCTGCAGCGCGACCCGGCGGCCGTCACCGTGGTGACCCCGTCCGACCACGCCATCGCGCGGCACGAGGTCTTCAACAAGACCCTGCTCGACGCCATCGCGTACGCCGAAGGCTCCGACGCCCTCATCACCCTGGGCGTCGTACCCACCCGGCCCGACGCCAACTTCGGTTACATCCAGATGGCCGGTCACCGTGAGGACGGCTGTCCGGTCAAGGTCAAGACTTTCACGGAGAAGCCCGACGCGGAGCTCGCCCGCGTATTCATCGAGACCAAGGAATTCCTCTGGAACTCCGGTATCTTCGTCTGGCGGGCGGAAGCCATCCGCGACGCATTGGACAAATACGCCCCCGAGATCTCCCGGCTGTGGGACGGCTGGCAGGAGGTGCTGGGCAGCGAGAACGAAAAGCCCTTCCTGCAGCGCATCTACACCGATATGCCCCGCATCTCCATCGACTATGCCGTGATGGAGAAGACGGACAACGCCTGGGTCTATCCTGCGGAGTTCCGCTGGGCTGACATCGGCAACTGGGAGTCGCTCTACGAGTATCTCGCCTACCACGACGAGCACGGCAACGCCCTCAACCGCACCAGCCGGCGCCTGCTCAAGGACTGCTCCGACAACATCGTCTATTCCACCCGCGAGGACAAGCTGCTGGCGCTCCGCGGGATGGAGGATTTCATCGTCATCGACACGGACGACGTCCTGATGATCTGCCCCCGCGACGAGCAGAAGCTCAAAGACTTCCTTTCCCAGCTCGCGATGCCCGAGTACGAAGAATACAGATAATGTCCTCTTTCTGGAAAAACTACGGCGCGACTCTTCTCCTGCTGCTGGGACTGGTGGTGGGAGGCGTGCTGGGTGCGATCCTGGGCGAAGGCGCCGGCGTGCTGCGGGCGCCGGGGGAGCTGTTCCTCAACCTGGTGTTCGTGCTGGTGGTGCCGCTGGTTTTTTTCTCCGTGGCCCATTCCCTGGTGGTGCTGCGGCGGAGCGGCGTGATCGGCAGGGTGCTCGGGACGTCCCTGGGCGTGTTCCTGCTGATGTCGCTCGTGGCGGGCATTTTCGCCTTCGGCTTTATGTCGGTATGGAACCCTTTCACGCGGGTAGCGAGGGAAGGGGGTGCCGCGACGGGCGTGTTTGCCGGGGAAGGGATGAAATGGGGCGATGCGCTGGTGTCGGCCTTCACCGTCAATGATTTCTCCCTGCTGCTGTCCCGCGAGCACCTGCTCCCGCTCATCCTTTTCGCCGCGCTGTTCGGCCTGGCCGTCGCCCTGCTCGGCGAGAAGGCGGCCGCGGTGGAGAAATTCATCGCCGAAGGGGACGCCGTCGTGATGAAGATGGTGGAGCTGGTGATGAAGCTGGCGCCCATCGGCATCGGCTGCTATTTCGCCGTCACGGTGGGGACGCTGGGCGGGAGGATCGTGGGCGATTACCTGGAGATCTTCCTGGTGGTCTGCGCCGCCAGCGCGGTGTGCTATCTGGTGTTCTTTTCCCTGTATGCCCTGTTCTGCCGCATCCCGTTGAACCGCTTCTGGAAAGAGATGATCCCGCCTTCGGCGACGGCCGTCGGCACCTGCTCCTCGGCCGCCTGTATGCCGCTCAATATGACCGCCGCGCGCCGTCTGGGCGTGAGCGACAAGATCGCCGAGGGCGTCATTCCGCTGGGGACCAACCTGCACAAGGATGGCTCGGTGATCACTTCCGTGGCCAAGGTGCTCTTTGCGCTCTATTTCTTCGGCACCGCCCCGCAGGGCTTCGGCCCCGCCGCCGGGGTCATCCTCCTGGCGGTCCTGGAGAGCGTCGTGGTGGGCGCCATCCCCGTTGGCGGGATGACCGGCGAACTGCTCATCTGCGCCGTGCTCGGCCTCGACCCCGCCTTCGCGGCCTCGCTGTTGATCATCGGCACCATCTGCGACATTCCGGCCACGCTCCTCAACGCCACCGGCAACCTCGTCGCCCCCCTTCTTGTCCAACGCCTTACCGTTCCTGCGAATGAAAAAGTCCGTTAAAGTCCTGCTGCTGCCGCTGCTCTGCGCGCTCGCCTTCGGCTGCGCCAGAGACCCGGACCCCCTCGAGGAGGTCCTGGGCGCCCACATCCTCGGCGGCCGGGAAGGGACCTTCCGCCTGTATACGATCGAAAAGATCGACTCCACGACCTTCCGCACCGAGTTCGAGCACCGGGAGAACGTGTTCGACCTCAAGCTCCAGGCGGAGACCGGACTGTACCAAGACTATTCCTTTCAGAACAAGCCCAAGAACGCCGCGCGCCACTGGGAGGCGATGCAACGCACCAAGGAGGCGATGCAGGGCCTGGAAGGCCTCAAGGCCGGGATGGAGGGGCGCCTGGACGAGATCGCCTACTACGACTACGTCTTCTCCGGACGGGCCGAGACCGGCAGCGAGGCCGTCGATTTCAAGGACACCTATTTCAGTATGACCCCATCGCTCGAAATTCTCACGATGAGCACCGACCGCAAGGATCTCCACAAGGCCGGCGGCCGGGCCATCCCGGGCTATCTCGAGATGCTTGGCGACACGCCGGAAGAATGATGAAACCGCAACTTATCAGAATGACAATGAAAAAGATCTTGCTCACCGCCGCGCTCTGCGCGATGACGCTGGCCGCCTGGGGCCAACCTGCTTTCCAGAAGACGGGAAAGTCCGTCGCGGATCTCCACGAGACCCGTAGCGACGAGACCGTCATCAAGGCCGAGGCCGACATCAACAAGGACGGGATCAAGGACCTCGTCATCGCGCTTGACGGATACTATTCCGGCAACAACTTCGCCTTCTATTTCGGCGACAAGAACGGGAACTACAACCTGTTCCGCGAGTACGAGACCGAAATGTACGGAGACAAGACCGGCATCACCGTCACCGACGCGGGCGTAGTACGCATCCAGTGCAACTACGAGGGCAACTACGACGTCTTCCTCTTCCGCTGGCAGGACGGCGACTTCCGCCTCATCGGCGGCAAGAAGGACCGCCACGCCTCCGAGCACTACGACGAGTCCTACAACTACCTTACAGGCAAGATGATACGTACCGACGGCGAGGGCAAAAGCCGCAAGGCTGAAACCACCGATATGCCCAAACAGCCGGTCATCAACTTCGGCTGGATTCCCCTGTATTACGATATGCTGGACTACCTCATCGAGCCGCCGTACGAGTACGAAGAAGACTACATACTGGGTCTGGACGATATGCTCGTGTGGGGCATCTTCCGCGTGATGCAGGCGAACGATATGCTCTTCTGGCACTTCTGCGACTGGGAGAATCCCTACCGCAACCCCGGCCGCGAGGACGAGGGTACCTGGTATGCCGAGGATGAGCATTTGAGCCCGGGCAGCTACAACTCCTGGTCTGCTCTGTCTTTCGACAAGCTGGCGGACGGTTCCTACCTGATCGACTTGAGCGAGACCTTCTACGACCGCAGTTACGAATCCCTGTTCGACGAGGATATGTCCAACATCGACGAGATCCTGGAGGAATACGAAACCGAGGAGGAGACCACCGAATCCCGCTGGATCTTCAAGGACGGACAGTTCATCCCGCAGGAAGTCCCGCAGCCCGCCGCGCCCGAGGAAGAGGACGAGGAGATCACCAAGACCTTCCGCAAAGTGCCTCTCCCCGTAGATTGCGAAGGCGTCGCCTATGAGGCCTACAAGAAGATGATGATAAGCGAGGCTGTAAGTTACGACGGGGAGGAAATCGTTATGCCGGAAAGCGCCCCGAAGGGCAGCACCGTCAGTTATTTCGAGGACACCAACGACATCGAAGGCTACTACGAAGAGCGTATGATGGATTGCTTCCCGCTGCTCGACGGAGGCTGGATGGCATTCTATACCTGGGCAGGCGGCGCCGAGGGCGAGGCCACCGGCTATTACAACTATGCCTATTCTTTCATCGACGGCAAGCTGACGCTCCTGGAAGACTTCCTCCCCGTCCCGAAGAATCTCGACGACTTTCTGAATCCGGATGCCTGCAAAGGCCAGGAAGAACTCGTGGCCGGGCTGAAAGCCGCCTACGCCGAGAGCCCGAACGACTGGCTCGCCTATTTTTTCGATCCTGCGGAGCAGACGATGGTCATCCAATACCGCCCCCTCGACCCCTACATCGAAGAGTACGAGACGCACGTCTGGTCTGACGAATGCTGGGAACTGCTCAACGAGTTCTCCGACCTTCCGGTCTATCGCTGGGACGGGAAGCGCTTCGTGAAATAAAAACCTGACGTCACTTTAACGGACGGAATCCCGCCGGTCTGGGCCGGTGGGGGGACACGTCGTGTGTCCAGGCCGGATGAAAATATTGTAAATCAAGTGTTTGTAAATTGAGAAATAAGTTGTATATTTGCAGCCCGCAAAAGTGCGGGAAAACTTATAAAGTATTAGTAAACAATTAATTAACAAACCAATGCCTGGATTAATTGGAAAGAAAATCGGAATGACTTCCGTTTTCGGTGCCGACGGTAAGAACATACCGTGCACCGTTATCGAGGCTGGTCCGTGCGTCGTCACGCAGGTTCGTACAGTTGAAAAAGATGGTTATGCCGCTGTACAGCTTGCCTATGGCGAAACCACCGAAAAGCACACCAGCGCGCCCCTGATGGGGCACTTCAAAAAGGCAGGAACCACTCCCAAGCGCAAGTTGGTCGAGTTCAAGGCCGACTTCGAGGGAGAGCTGAAACTCGGCGCCACGTTCACGGTGGCCGACGTCTTCACCGAGGACGTCAAGTTCGTGGATGTGACCGGTACTTCCAAGGGTAAGGGTTTCCAGGGCGTTGTCCACCGTCATCATTTCGCCGGCGTCGGCGGACAGACTCACGGTCAGCACAACCGCCTTCGTCACCCCGGTTCCATGGGTGCGTCCTCCTGGCCGTCCCGCGTCCTCCCCGGTATGCGTATGGCTGGCCATATGGGCAGCGAGCGCGTGAAGGTCGAGAACCTCGAGGTGCTCAAGGTGCTCCCTGAGAACAATCTTCTCGTTGTCAAGGGTTCCGTCCCCGGAGCCAAGGGTTCTTATGTAATTGTGGAGGCTTAGCGCTATGGAATTAGAAGTTTTGAAAATTGACGGAACTCCGTCCGGCAAGAAGGTTACCCTCGAAGAGAACGTCTTCGCCATCGAACCCAACGACCACGCCGTCTACCTCGACGTCGTCCAGTATCTCGCCAACCAGCGTCACGGCAACGCCAAGACCAAGGACCGCAGCGAGATCGCGCACAGCACCAAGAAACTCGGTCGCCAGAAGGGCGGCGGCGGCGCACGCCACGGCTCCCTCAAGGCCAACATCTTCGTCGGCGGTGGCCGCGTGTTCGGTCCTGTCCCGCGTTTCTATCACACCAAGCTCAACAAGAAGGTCAAGAGCCTCGCCCGCGTATCCGCCCTTTCCTACAAGGCACAGGATAACGCCATAACCCTGGTCGAGCCTTTCACCATGGAAGCCCCCAAGACCAAGGAGTTCATCCAGATTCTCAACAACATCAAGGCCGGTGACAGGAAGGTCCTCGTCGTTCTCCCCGAGAACTCCGACAACATCTTCCTCTCCGCCCGCAACCTTGACTGGGTAAAGGTCATCACTGTCGACGAAATCAACACCTACGCCATCATGAATGCCAATTCTCTGGTGATGTTCGACGGAGTCCAGGATGTCCTCGCCGAGAGAGTAAAGTAGTCCACCTTTAAAAGAAAGAAAGATGGGAATCATCATTAAGCCAATAGTTACTGAGAAGCTGACGGATCAGGGCGAAAAGTTGAACCGTTATGGCTTTATCGTAGACCGTAAGGCCAACAAGCTTCAGATCAAATCGGCCGTCGAGCAGATGTACAACGTCACCGTCGCCGATGTGAATACCGTTAATTATCACGGAAAGAGAAAGAGCCGCTACACCAAGGCCGGCCTTCTCCGTGGTCGTATGAATCATTTCAAGAAGGCTTACATCACCCTCGCTGGTGACGATAAGATCGACTTCTACGCTAACATTTAAGGGAGGGACAGACAATGGCAGTCAGAAAATATAAGCCGGTAACCCCCGGCCAGAGAAACAAGGTGATCAGCGCTTTCGACGACATCACCGCCAAGAAGCCTCAGAAATCATTGCTTGAGCCCCTCAAGAGCACCGGCGGCCGTAACAACACCGGTCAGATGACCGTCCGCTACATCGGCGGCGGCCACAAGAGGATGTACCGTATCATCGATTTCCTCCGCGACAAGGACGAGTGCACCGCAACGGTCCAGACCATCGAGTATGATCCGAACCGCTCCGCCCGCATCGCCCTCGTGCAGTACGAGGATGGCGAGAAGAGGTATATCATCGCTCCCAACGGCATCAAGGTGGGCCAGGTCATCGCTTCGGGCAGCGGCGTAGCTCCCGAGGTCGGCAACGCCCTTCCTCTCAGTGAAATTCCTGTCGGTACGCTCGTGCACAACATCGAGCTCCGTCCCGGCCAGGGTGCCGCAATGGCACGTTCCGCCGGTACTTTCGCGCAGCTCGCCGCACGCGAAGGCAAGTATGCCGTCCTCCGTCTGCCTTCGGGCGAGACCAGGATGGTGTCCGTCGCCTGCCGCGCCACGGTCGGTACCGTTTCCAACCCTGACCACAACCTCGAGTCGTTCGGCAAGGCCGGCCGCAGCCGTTGGCTTGGCCGCCGCCCGCACAACCGTGGTGTCGTCATGAACCCTGTCGACCACCCGATGGGTGGTGGTGAAGGACGTGCTTCCGGAGGTCACCCGCGTTCCCGTAAGGGACTCCCTGCAAAGGGCTACAAGACCCGTAATCCGAAGGCCGCTTCCAACAAGTTCATCATTGAAAGAAGAAAGAAATAACAGGATAAAACTTTGAGATTATGAGTCGTTCTTTAAGAAAAGGTCCCTATATCCAGGAAGCCCTGGAAAAGAGAATTCTTGCTATGAATGATGGTAGCAAGAAGAAGGAGGTGGTCAAGACCTGGTCCCGCGCCAGCATGATCTCCCCTGACTTCATCGGCCATACTGTCGCAGTCCATAATGGAAACAAGTTCATTCCTGTTTACGTTACTGAGCAGATGGTGGGTCACAAGCTCGGCGAGTTCGCCCCTACACGCAACTTCAGAGGTCATTCAGGTAACAATAAGAAGTAATCACTATGGGAAAGCGTAAAAGACTTATGGCAGAAGGCCTCAAGGAGGCCAAGAAGGTTACAGCTATTGCCAAGCTGAATGACGTCCCGACTTCCCCCCGTAAAATGCGCCTGGTGGCCGACACCATCAGAGGCGTCGAGGTCAACCGTGCTCTCGACCTGCTGAAGTTCTCCAAGAGGGAGGCTTCCATCCGTCTCGAGAAGCTTCTCCGCAGCGCCATCGCCAACTGGGAGGCCAAGAATCCGGAGAAGAGCAAGGAGCTCGACAACGGCAACGTCTATGTCAAGACCATCATGGTCGGCGAAGGCCGCACGCTGAAGCGCATCCGCCCCTGCCCTCAGGGCCGTGCCGGACGCATCCGCAAGCGTTCCAACCACGTCACCATCGTTCTCGATGTTAAACCAGCAGCAGTGGAGGAGTAATAATATGGGACAGAAAACTAATCCTATCAGCAACAGAATCGGTATCACCCGTGGTTGGGACTCCAACTGGTGTGGTGGAAACTACGCAGAGAAGATCGCCGAGGACTACGAGATCCGCAAGTACTTGATGAACCGTCTTTCCAAGGCCAGCCTTTCCAAGATCGTCATCGAGCGTACCCTCAAGCTCATTACCGTCACCATTCACGCTGCACGTCCGGGTGTCATCATCGGCAAGGGCGGCACCGAGGTCGACAAACTCAAGGAAGAGCTCAAGAAGGTCACCAAGAAGGATGTCCAGATCAACATCTTCGAGGTCAAGCGTCCTGAGGTCGATGCACGCATCGTAGCCGACAGCATCGCCCGTCAGATCGAGGGCCGCGTCTCCTACAGGCGCGCCATCAAGATGGCCATCGCCAACACCATGAGGGTTGGCGCCGAGGGCATCAAGGTCCAGATCAGCGGCCGCGTCGGCGGCGCCGAAATGGCTCGTTCCGAGATGTTCAAAGAGGGACGTACCCCGCTCCATACCTTCCGCGCAGACATCGACTATGCTCTCGCAATCGCCAACACCAAGGTCGGTTGCCTCGGCATCAAGGTCTGGATCTGCAACGGCGAGCGCTATGGCAAGCAGGATCTGAGCCCGAACGCCGGCATCGCCGCCAACGCCCAGGCCCCTACGGGCGGCCGTGGCGAGCGCGGTGGCCGCGGTGACCGCGGCGGACGC
>JAEEGJ010010651.1_pt1 | contig 23827 bp, 20 predicted proteins | sample 8958761 | NCBI WGS metagenome assembly JAEEGJ01 (sample SAMN16246546, study PRJNA631951) | gut metagenome | biome: gut microbiome; feature: rumen; material: RS-attached | host: Bos | place: Iran: Karaj | collected 2018-10 | reverse complement strand
TGACTTTCAGCGAGCCACGCAGACGGTTGACGACCAAGGTAGCCAGAGCTTCACCATCGATGTCCTCAGCGATGATGATCAGCGGACGGCCGGTCTGTAGGGTCTTTTCGAGCACTGGGAGCAGGTCCTTCATCACGGAGATCTTCTTGTCGTAGATCAGGATGAAAGGATTCTCGTAGACGGCTTCCATCTTCTCGGTGTTGGTGACAAAGTAAGGTGAGATGTAGCCACGGTCGAACTGCATACCTTCGACAACGTCGACGTAGGTGTTGATGCCTTTAGCGTCTTCAACGGTGATGACGCCTTCTTGCTTCACCTTGCCCATAGCCTCGGCGATGAGACCGCCGATTTCGCTGTCGTTGTTGGCAGAAATCGTAGCCACTTGTTTAATCTTCTCGTTGTCGCCGTCGACCTTCACCGACATCTTCTTCAGCGAAGCGACCACAGCGGCAACAGCCTTGTCGATACCACGCTTCAGGTCGAGCGGGTTGGCACCCGCGGTAACGTTTTTCAAACCCGTAGCCACGATGGCTTGGGCCAGCACGGTGGCGGTGGTGGTACCATCACCAGCGAGGTCGTTGGTCTTGGAAGCGACTTCCTTCACCAACTGGGCACCCATGTTCTCAACGGGGTCGATGAGCTCGATTTCCTTGGCGACCGTCACACCGTCCTTGGTGATCTGGGGAGCGCCATACGATTTTTCGATGACCACGTTACGGCCTTTAGGACCGAGGGTCACCTTTACTGCGTTTGACAATGCGTCGACGCCTTTCTTCAGGCCGTCGCGTGATTCAATATTGAAAAGAATATCTTTTGCCATGGTAATGATTAGTTTTTAAAGGTTAGATAATGGCGATTACATCGCTTTCACGCATAATCATATAGTCCTTGCCGTCGAGGTGGAACTCGGTACCAGCGTATTTGCCGTAAATGACATTGTCGCCGACCTTCAGGGTCATGGTGTTGTCCTTGGTGCCGGGGCCTACAGCCACCACTTTGCCTTGTTGGGGTTTTTCTTTAGCGGTGTCGGGGATGATGATGCCGCTGGCGGTCTTTTGTTCTGCAGCTGCGGGCTCGATGACCACGCGGTCTGCCAAAGGTTTGATTGCTAATTTAGCCATTGTAATTATTGTTTAATTGTTGATTTGTTTTTCAATTGACTTCGCCTATTCGTCAGATTTCGTGCCAAAACGAAAAAACAAAAAAAATGTCAGAACGTATGACATTCTGACATTATTTTCGGTTGTTTTGCTTTGATCGAAGGCTTTATTCGGCAGGAGCATCTGCTGCTGGAGCGTCTGCTGCTGGAGCGGCGGGAGTGTTCAGCTCGATTTGTTCACGCATCTGTGAATCTTGGACACTGCCTGATCTGCCACTCTTGATGGTCATGCTTGACACCAAACACAAAACCACCAGCATGGTGGCCAACGTCCATGTGGCTTTTTCCAGGAAATCGGTCGTCTGACGAACACCCATCATCTGGTTTGCACCACCGAAATTAGAGATCAAACCGCCGCCTTTGGAGTTTTGAACCAAGACGACTAACCCAAGTAAAACACTGACAACCAGGATTAAAATTACTACTACTGTGTACATGTCGTTTATTTGTTGTTTGTTTGACTTGCTTTTATCATTTCAATTTGGGCTGCAAAGTAAACACTTTTTTCTGGATTTTTCAAACTTAATTTTTCATAGATTGAAATTGCTTTGTCAAAATAGCCCTGCTTGAAGTATATTTTTGCCAAGGTTTCGCTGACGATTTCGCCATGGTCGGTGATGCTGTTTTGCGCCACAGATATGGGATTGTAGAACTCTGCCTTGGGTTTGGAGATGCTCGGATTTTCGGCGATGAATTTGTCGATTAATTCTTTTCGGCTTAATTTTTTTTCGGGCTGGTCGGCGTTTTCCTCTTTTTGGAGTTTTTCGTCTTCCATGGCCTTCAGACGGGCGGCGATGATAGCTTTCAGTTCGTCGAGCGACTTGCGTTTCTCATCCAGCAATGCCAGTTCAGCTGACAGTTCTTCAGGCGTGCTGCTCAGGTTGATCTCCGGAATCACGAAGGTCTTTTCAGGAATCAGAGCGTCGTCTTTAGACCTTTTTACTTTGGTGGAGTCCACAAAACGGAAGAAACTGTCAGGTTCCGCTATTGCGACAGCGGCTTCGGGTTCCAGGGTCATTCGTTGTTTCGCGAGGATCGAGTACAGGCGGAGTCGGTTCCTGTCAGGCACAGCACAAGCGGCTTTCTTCAGCTGCTGGTCATAGCGCTGGTCGTTCTCGTTCTGGTAAGCGATGGCGAGCATGCATTGGCCAATGCCAAAGAAGGGGTAGCGGTCAATGAGTGACTCGACCCACTGTACGTTGTCGCCCTTCAAAGCCTCAGGCTGGTTGAGATATGTCAGCAATGCTACTTGTTCCATGGCTTACCAATTGACTAATGCTTTGTTGAACACGTCCTCAACCAAGGCTTCGACGATGGTGGCCGTAAGCGATTCCTGTACGGAGTTGAGTTCCTGATCGCTTGGGTACTCTACGTAATTGGAAAACTTGGTCTCGAAGTTTTTCGACTCGTCAAAATTGTTAACAAATCTCACATTGACGGTGATGGTGAGTCTGTTCAAAGCGGCTGTCTGTCCCGCTGTGATAGCCACCGGGGTGGTCCTATAGTCGACGATTTCGCCCTCGAAAGACAAGTCGCCTCCAGAGTCCACCATGTCAAGTGAGGTTTGGTTCATGATGGCGTCACGCAATGCCGTGGTGAAGTTCTCGCTCAGCAAGGGGTTGATGAGCTGCGCTTGGTTGGGGAAATACTGCACTGACACCGTCTTTGCTTCAGCCGGAATGGAGGCACCGGAGAAGGAATAGATGCCGCAGCGGGTGCAAAGCACCGCCAACAGCAGACAGACGATATGGATGCAGCCTTTTCTCATGCCGTGATGCCGAATTCGTTGATTTTACGATACAGGGTGCGCTCGCTGATACCTAACTCCTTGGCGGCATCTTTGCGCTTGCCGTTGTATTTCTCCAACGCTCTTTTGATCATCTCGATCTCGTTCTGCTCCAAGGAGAGCGATGCAGGTTGATGGTCCTCCTTGATTTCATGAACCTCGTGGATCACCTCCTCGTTCGGCATAATCTCCGTGTAGTCGGGTTCGATGGCAACGGGCTCAATATAGCTTGTGCTGATATTGTTATTGTTGGAGCGATTGGTGAGTTCGTTGACGGTGTTGCGCAGTTCGGCGATGTCGTGTTTCATCTCAAACAACACCTTATATAATAGGTCGCGTTCCGATACACCTTCTGCATTGTCTTCCTTTTGGAAGAGCACGGGAAGTGCCGTGGTGATCTTGTTAGGCAGATAGCGCTCCAACGTGAATTCGTTGATGATGCGCTGCTGCTCGATGATGGAGATCTGCTCAGCTACGTTCTTGAGTTGACGCACGTTGCCGTCCCAGCGATAGTCCTCAAGCATCTTGACAGCTTCGGGAGTCAGCGTAATGACGGGCATGTGGCTCTTCTCGGCGAAGTCAGAGGCGAACTTACGGAATAGCAGGTGTATGTCGCCTTTACGCTCGCGCAGTGCCGGGATATGGATCGGGATGGTGTTGAGGCGGTAATAGAGATCCTCACGGAACTTGCCTTTTTGGATGGCTAAGGGCAGGTCAACGTTGGTAGCGGCTACCACACGTACGTCGGTCTTCATCACTTTGGAGCCACCCACACGGATGTATTCGCCGTTTTCGAGCACACGGAGCAGACGGGCTTGGGTTGACAATGGTAACTCGCCGACCTCGTCGAGGAACAGCGTGCCTTCGTTAGCAATCTCGAAGTAGCCTTTGCGTTCGGCGATGGCACCAGTGAACGAGCCTTTCTCGTGGCCGAACAGCTCCGAGTCGATAGTGCCTTCAGGGATGGCGCCGCAGTTTACAGCGAAATATTGGCCGTGTTTCCGCGCACTGTTCTGATGGATGATTTTTGGAAACACATCCTTACCAGTGCCGCTCTCGCCAGTGATGAGCACGGTGAGGTCGGTATTGGCCACCTGTGCCGCAATCTCAATGGCGTGCAGCAGCTGCGGATCATTTCCGATGATGCCGAAAGTTCGTTTGATGCTTTGGACGTCCATTATCTCAGTACACCGTTTAATTCTTTCTCAATAGCCTGTTGAATCCTTGTCATTGCCTTTTCGATGGCCTTGTCGGTCAAGGTGGCTGTGGTTGACATCAGGATAAAGCTCATGGCATATTGTTTCTTGCCCTCCGGGATCTTTTCGCCTTCGTATACGTCGAAGAGGCTCATCTCCTGCAGGAGCTTGTTCTCAGCAGCCATGGCGACTTTCTTCACCTGTTCGAAGGTGACGCTCTTGTCGAAGATCATGGCGAGGTCGCGGCGGACCGATGGGAACTTGGACAGCGGCTCAAAGTGGACTTCAGGAGCCTTGCCGTAGTTGCACATCAAAGCGGTCCAATTCAGGGTGGCGTAGAACACGTCTTTCTTGATATCGAACAGCTTCAGGGTCTTCTTGTCGAGTTTGCCGATGGTGGCGAGCTCCTGGCCGTCGACGGAGAACATCAGTGAATACTCGAAATGCGTCTGTGTTCCTTCCTTGACTTCGAGTTTGCTTTGATCCACTCTGAGTTGATGAAGGATGCCCATCACATATTGCTTCAGGTCGAAGAAATCAAGTGGCTTGGGCTGGTGGTTCCAGAGTTCCTCTTGGCGGTTGCCGGTGAGGAAGAGGTCGAGGTGGAAGAATTCCGAGTAAGGTGCTAATGTATGTTGTTCATTCTTGACTTGAGCGTTGAAGAAATAGACGTTACCGAACTCGAAGAACTTCATGTCGGAGACCTTGCGGTTTTGGTTGAAGGCGATGCTCTCGAGGCCGCCCCAAAGCAGGGTTTGGCGCATCACGTTCAGGTCGCTGCTGAGCGGGTTCATGATCTTCACGTTACGTTCGGCAGGGAAGGCTTCGAAAGCCTCACTGTAAGCCGACTTGGTGAGAGAGTTGTTCATGATCTCGTAGAAGCCGTTCGACACGAGCATGTCGCTAATCTTCTGCTGCAGCTGGTCGGCATTGGGTTTCACGGCGCGGCTGATGGAAGCGTGGATGCGGCTTGGGATGGCGATATTATCGTAGCCGTAGATGCGAAGGATCTCTTCCACCACATCGGCGGGACGGGTGACGTCGACCTTGCAGGTCGGGATGTCGACCACCACATGTTGGTCATTCTGTTCCACCACCTTACATTCAAGGCTCTTCAGGATGTTGACGGCTTGGGTCTTATCGATGTCCTGACCGGCCAACTTGTTGAGGTAATCGAACTTCAGGTCGACTTGAGCGGGCTTGAAGTCGCCGTTTATGACGTCCTTGATCTCGGAAGAGATGGTGCCACCGGCCAGTTCTTTCACAAGCATGGCAGCACGCTTCAGAGCGTAGAGGGTGATATTCGGGTCGGCGCCACGCTCGTAGCGGAACGAGGCATCGGTTTGCAAGCCGTGGAACTTGGAAGTCTTACGGATGCTGGTGGGGTTGAAGTAGGCGCTTTCCAAGAAGATGTTGGTAGTTTCTTCGGTGACACCTGACTTAAGTCCACCGAATACACCGGCGATACACATGGGTTCTTCGGTATTGCAGATCATCAGGTTGCGGCCGTTGAGTTTGCGTTCCACACCGTCGAGAGTGACGAAAGGTGTGCCTTCGGGCAAGCATTTCACGATGACCTTTTTGCCAGTGATCTTATCAGCATCGAAGATATGCATGGGTTGGCCAACTTCCATCAACACGTAGTTTGAAATATCAACGATGTTGTTGATGCTGCGGATGCCGACGGCGGCCAGACGGTTCTTGAGCCATTCGGGTGAGGGACCTACCTTCACGCCGCTGATGCTCAGTCCAGAGTAACGCGGGCAGGCGGCGGTGTCTTCCACCACCACTTCGATGTCGTTATTGTGATTCTCCACCTTAAAGTCATCCACTGAAGGGGTGATGAGGTGGTATTTGGTAGTGTTCTCGCGTTGGTTGAGGGCGGCCACGAGGTCACGTGCGGAGCCAATGTGTGAGGTGGCGTCGCTGCGGTTGGCAGTGAGGCCGATTTCGATAGTGTAATCCTCTTCCACGGGGAAATAGAAAGAGGCAGGCTTGCCCACTTCATAATCCTCAGGTAGCACCATGATGCCGTCATGTGATTCGCCCAACTGCAATTCGTCCTCAGCGCAGATCATGCCTTCGCTCACTTCGCCACGGATCTTACCCTTCTTGATGGTGATTTGTTCATCGTGGATCCAAAGGTCGGTGCCGATAGTGGCCACCAAAACCTTTTGTCCTGCTGCCACGTTAGGAGCGCCGCATACGATGTGCAGGGGTTCCTCACCGCCGCAGTCAACGGTGGTGATGTGCAGGTGATCAGAGTTGGGATGGTCAACGCAAGTGAGTACCTTGCCTACGACCACGCCCTTCAGGGCGCCTTTCACCGATTCGAATGGGGTGAGGTCTTCCACTTCGAGGCCTGTTGAGGTCAGTAACTCGCTAACTTTTTCAGCTGTGTAATCGCAGTTGACGTATTGTTTCAACCAGTTATAGGAGATTTTCATTCTTATTTATTTTTAATTGAGGCGGCAAATATACGAAAATCTGACAAAATGTCACAAAATATTCTTTCATTCGAATAAAATGCTTATTATTGCAATGCTAAACATCTATGATTATGAAGAAAAATCTACGCTTATTAATGACGGCAATATTGATGGCCGTTTTTGGCATTGTCAATGCTTCTGAAGCCACTTGGTATGGCTATGCTTTGTACACCACAAATGGGGCAAGTTGGCAAAATCATTTCATTAGTTTCAATACGCAGAATCCCAATACGGTCCAGGAAGCGTCTGAGACGTTGCCTACCATTTGGGCCGCCACTTATTTGGATGGATATGTGTGGTTTGTCACTCAAACAAGAAGCCTATGTAAGGCTCCTTTCGATGAAGCGACACAGACTATTGGTGCTTATGAAACCGTAGTGCAGCAATTGGAACAATACAATTTGTATATTGATATGGCATATAATCCTGTAGATGGGATGATGTATTATCTATGTCAAGACAGTCAATATAATTGTTATCTGAAACGCTCCAGTCTCACAGCACCATCAGAGGTGGAAGTTATTGGAATGTTTAACGTAAAAATATGGGCTTTTGCTATCAATGCTGAGGGACAGGCCTACGGCGTTGCTTACGAGGGCGGTAACTTACATGAAATAAACCTCAACGATGCCACTACCACTGTAGTTGGACCTACAGGCAAAGAGGTGTGGTACACGCAGAGTATGGCTTTTGACTTTGAAACCGGCGAGCTTTTTTGGGCACAGTTTGCCACCACAGAAGACCATGGTTTTTATCAGGTGAACACCACAACAGGTGAAGCCACTTTGATCGGCGAGATTGGTGCTGGAACTCAGCTTGCAGGTTTGTTCATGGTGTCGGAAACGACTCCAATTGAGCCTGAAATCATCGATGAGATCTATGTGGAAGGCTTCACTGCTCCTGTTTGGGGTGAGCATCCCGACTTCGAATTGGAGGTGGCATTAGATGCCCATTATTCAATTGATGCAGTTGATTGGCTATGGTCGGATGGCATTAACAATGGTGCTCTTACAGAAGAGGATGTTTTCAACAATGAAAATATGGCGTATTACATGGTGATTACTCTCTCTCCAGAAGAGGGATATTGTTTTACTGACGAGACGACAGTCTTTTATAACGGAGACTCTTCGCCGTTGGCAGAAGGCTATGTTATTGCTATGGGTAAATTCATGGCATCGACTATCAATTATTATGTAACCGATCCTACCATTGGCATTGCCGAACAAACAGCCGAAACTATTGCACTATGGCCTAATCCAGCGACAGACAATCTTTATTTGGATGTCATGGATGGCGCAATCATCAGCGTTTTCGACATAACAGGTCGTATGGTGAAGCAGGAGCGTTACGAAGGCAAAATCGATGTGAGCGACTTGGTTCCCGGACTTTATGCCGTCAAAGCTGAAGGTGTTACGGTAAGATTCGTGAAGGAATAAGTCGATAGCTTTACTTTATAAGGAAAACCGCTCGAAAGGGCGGTTTTTTTATTTATAAATAATAATAATTGGGAAAAAAGCTGTACCTTTGCTCCCAAATACATTCTACTGAAAAATGGCAGACAATATATTCTCAAATTTCGAACCGGCTAACGAGACCACAGTGATTTCGAAAGACTATGACAATATCAAGCCTTTTTACTCCTCTGCACATGGTTATAGTCGTCTCTTTACTGCTGTATATCAAGGCAAAAAAGTTATTATCAAGACCTTGAAACCTGAGTTTGCACAAGATGAACAATGTCGCAAGAACCTGAAAAAGGAATACGAATATACCAGCCAACTTGACAACCGTTTCGTTCGTAGGGCGTTGGGTTTCGAGTCCATCCAAGGCCTGGGCGAAAGCATTATTCTGGAATACATCGATGGCAAGTCGCTGGCCGAACATGTGCGTGTGGGAACACTTAACGAGAAACAGGTCAAGAGCGTGATCGTGGACCTTTGCGACGGCTTGAATTACATGCATCGTAACGGCATCATTCATTGTGATCTTAAACCAGAAAATGTTCTGATTACGACGAACGACCTTAGGGTTAAAATCATCGATATAGGCCTGCCTGAGACGAACTACAAGACCGACCATGAATTGCTGATCAAAGAGAATGAGTTCATCGCTCCTGAATTGTTCAAAGGCGAAGAGGCTGATCCTCGCTCGGATGTGTATTCCTTGGGCAAGATCATCGAATTCATTATCGCGCGCAACATGCTTAACCAGTTCTCGAATGTGGCTACTCATTGTACCCAATTCTCTCGCGAGCAACGTTTCGACAACATCCTCGCTGTGAAGTCGGAGATCACTAAGGGCTGTTCCTACTTGAAGCTGGTGCTGTTGGCAGCCGCTTTGATCATCTTAGGTGTCATTGCATACATCTACATTCCGAAGATTGTCGAAAAGTCGAGAGCTGAGAAAGCAGCTCGTCTTTCGGTAGAGTTCCACCATGAGTTGGATAAGATCAATGCCGAGACGGGCACATTGTGCGAGAAATACAAACTAACCTCACTGGATGAGCCTGTTGCCGTACCTGCTGCATGGAGGGAAGACAGCCTTCGTTACCGTCAGCAACTGGAGCGCTTTTGGTCGGTCGACAGTTTGAATCGAGTAGCGGTTGAAACGCTCCAACAACAGAAGCAAGCCATCACCGTAAGCCGTCAACGCGACTTCGACGCCCTGAAACAAGCCCAAATCCTTCAGGCTGCCGACAGCCTTGTCAATCAACAAACCAACTAAAAGGAATTCGACGTGTTGAGAAATCATAGATTATTTGTTCCGATAGCCCTAACGGCCTTGATGTTGCTTTTGGTCGGTTGTTCCACCAAAAAGAACACCTTTACGCGTCGTGTCTTCCACAACTTGACTAGCCATTACAACGTGTATTGGAATGGAGAGTATAGTCTTAAGGAAGGTGACAATCAGCTGAAGCAAAACGTCAAGGACGATTACACCAAGATGTTGCGAGTGTATAATTATGGCACCAAAGCCAACGCCATGTCGCTTAACTCGCAGATGGACCGCGCTTTGCAGAAGACTTCCGTCTGTGTGCAGAAACACTCTATGAAATTCAATGGCAAGGAACGTGTGCGTTGGATCGACGATGCTTATCTGGTCATGGCCAAGGCACATTTCTTCAAGCAGGATTACATCCCCGCCAAACGCACATTCGAATTTGTGAGCACAGAGTACTATTACAACGATATCGCATTAGTGTCGAATATGTGGCTCGTGAAGCTCTATATTGAGACGCAGCAATATTCGAAGGCCATCGCCATGATCGAGCAGCTTCAGGCAAAGTCGGCAGGCGTAAAAAAACTTCCTAAAGAGTTCTACCGTAACTTCGAGCTCACTGTGGCCGACTATTATATCGCCATCAAGGATTATCGCAAGGCCATTGACTACCTGAAGTCGGGCATGTTGCATACCAACGATCGTGATCTGCAGACCCGTTGCATGTTCATCCTCGGTCAAATCTATGCGGAACTCGGCGATAGTAAACATGCCACCGAATGGTTTAAGAAGGTTACCCGGAGAGACCCGCCATACGAGATGCTGTTCGAAGCCAAGATGAACATGGCCAGAATGGGCTCTTCAGGCAACGCCAAAGAACTCTACAAGATGCTCAACAAGATGTTGAACGAAACCAAGAACGAAGAGTATATCGACCGTATTTACTTCGCTATGGCAGAATTGGCCTTGCGTGAAGGCGATGTGAACAAGGCCATTGGTTTCTACGGAGAGTCGGTTGCGGCAGCAACTTCCAACAACGCCCAACGCGCCAACTCTGCCCTTAAAGTTGCTGCCATCCTGTTTGATCGCAATGAATACGAACTGGCTCAGGCTTATTACGATACCGCCGTCATGGCGTTGGATAAAAACACCTATGTCGGTTATGACAGCATCCTCAATATATCGAATACGTTGAACGATTTGGTGCTGAACCTTACGGTGATTCGTGACCAAGACAGCCTGCTGAGAGTGGCTGATATGGATTCCGTTAGCCGCATCAAACTGATCGATCAAATCATCGCCGACGTTATCGAACAGGAACAGATTGAGAAAGAAAGACAGGAATATGAGGAACAGATGGCCTTGATGGGTGGTGCCGTAGGCAACACTTCGGTTACCGATGACGGCTCCAAAGGTGGCAGCTGGTATTTCTATAACCCAACCGCACTTCGAAATGGTTTCAGCGACTTCTCCAGGAAGTGGGGTATGCGAAAACTAGAGGACAATTGGCGTATTTCAGACAAGCGCAATATCAATAGCGGTGGATTGAGCGACGACTTTGGTGGTGGTGGCTTCGATTCCGACGACGAGGAAGAAAGCGACACGATATCCGAGAATCTCACTAACCACGACAGAGGGTTCTATCTGGTTGACCTTCCCTTTACTGAGGAGCAGAAAGAAGAAGCCAATAGACGCATCGCCGAAGCTTTGTACAACGTTGGTTTCATTTATTTCAACCAACTCTCCGATTACCCACGTTCCATTGACGCTTATGAAGACTTGGATACACGTTATCCTGGCAATGAGAACGAACTTCCAGCCTGGTATGCCCTTTACAAGATGAACAAGGATATTGGGAACATGGACAAATCTGACGACTATAAAAACCGCATCTTAAGCAAGTATCCTGAGTCGAGCTATGCCAAGTTCATCCTTGACCCCAATTACTATAAAACTCTCAATGAAAATGCAACACAGGCTTCGGCGCTCTATACCAAGACTTACGAGGCTTATCAGCAGGGGCAGTACTATCGTGTGAGGATGAATGCTGAGCGGGCACTTGATCTCTATGCTACCGACACGGCTTTTGCACCGCGTTTCGCCTTGCTTGACGCCATTGCACGTGGCCGTCTCGAAACGGTTGATACCATGGCATACGCCTTGCTCAATGTGGTGAGGTCTTATCCTGGCAGTAGCATCCGCGGCTATGCCATGACGTTACTGGAGAACATCAACGAAGAATACCATCTGGGCATTGACCTAGCTGGCATGATCGACAGCAAGGGTGGAGTAATTGAAGAAAAGCCCAAGTCACCATACGTTTATTCACCTGACTCGAAACATTTGGTGGTCATCGTGTTCAACCCGAAGAAGGTCAGAACAGAACCGCTAAAGGTGCGTATCACTGACTTCAATAAGAAAGAATACCGATTCAAGAATTTTGAGATGAGGAACTTAATGTTTGGCGAAGAAAAGATGCTGGTCTCCTTGAGCGAGTTTGAAAATGAAAAAGAAGCAAAAGACTATATTACCTCAATGTTCCTGACGGATTACGTGTTTGGCGGACTTGACAAGAACGAATATTCAGTGTTGCCTATCTCCGTTGATAACTATGGCGCGTTCTACAAGGAGAAGAAGGTGGATGAATACAAGGCATTTTTAGAAGAAAATTCAAAATAAAATATTATGGAATCTCCGGCAAGAAATCTAATTGGTAAAGGTACCGTCATCAAGGGTGACGTGGAATCGAGTGGTGACATTCGTGTAGATGGTCATCTGATTGGCTCATTGAAGTCGAACGGTAAGATTGTCATCGGTCAAACCGGTGTGGTGGAAGGTGACTTGACATGCAAGCAGGCCGACATCTCAGGTGTGGTGAAGGGTTTGCTGAAGTGTGAGGAACTCACCTCGCTTAAATCCACCTCGAGAGTTGAGGTTGACTTGGTGACAAAACAGCTGCTCATTGAGGTTGGCGCCATCTTTACAGGCAAGTGCCAGATGTCGCAGTCAGCAGCACCTCAACCAGAAAAATAACAAGATAATTTAGATCGATATTATATGATAAAAGCCTTTGTTTTTCCTGGGCAAGGTGCCCAGTTTGTAGGTATGGGAAAAGATCTTTTCGACCAATCGTCGAAAGCGAAAGAGATGTTCCATAAAGCAAATAAGATATTAGGATTCAAGATTACCGATATGATGTTTGACGGGACCGACGAGGATCTTCGCCAAACGAAGGTCACACAGCCGGCTATCTTCCTTCACTCGGTCATACTTGCCTCAGTGCTCGAAGACTTCGATCCCAGCATGGTCGCAGGTCATTCACTTGGTGAATTCTCAGCTTTGGTCGCCAACAAAGTATTGACTTTTGAAGATGGTTTGAAACTGGTGGCTAAGCGTGCCAATGCCATGCAGAAGGCTTGCGAAATACAGCCTGGTACTATGGCTGCGGTGATCGGCATGGAAGATGATCAAGTGGAGAAAATCTGCGCTTCCATCAGCGATAAAGTGGTCGTTCCAGCCAACTACAACTCTCCTGGACAAATCGTCATTTCTGGCTCTATTGAAGGCGTGGAAAAGGTCTCTGAGATGCTCAAGGAAGCTGGTGCCAAGCGTGTGCTGCCGCTGAAAGTGGGTGGCGCATTCCATAGCCCATTGATGGAACCCGCTCGTGTGGAGCTGGCCGAAGCCATCAACGAAACCAAGTTCAACCCTGGCATCTGCCCGATCTATCAAAACGTCACGGGTCAATCGGTCACCGATCCTGAAATCATCAAGAAGAACCTGGTGGCCCAGCTGACTTCACCGGTACGTTGGACCCAGACCATGCTCAACATGATTGCCAACGGCCTCAACAGCGTGGTGGAGGTCGGTCCTGGCACCGTACTCCAAGGCCTCTTCAAGAAGGTGGATCGTAACCTTGAAATGTCAAGCGCTTCCATCTGATGGGACAGGATAAAAGCCCCAAGGGCTTCTATATGTTTGTGATCCTCGGTGTCATCATAGGCACCTTGGTCAGCCTTGTCAGCCAGAGTATAATGCTCAAACGGCAGCCTAAGGTGATTGCTGCGAGCAAGTTCGACGAGGTGATGTACTATATTAATAATGTGTATGTCGACACCGTCAAATCCTCCGACTTGGAGGAAGAGGCCATTGTGGCCATGATGGATGAACTTGACCCGCATAGCCAGTACATCTCTTTGGAGGAGTTCAACACTGTTAATGATCCGCTGTTAGGCAGTTTTGAGGGCATCGGCGTGCAGTTCCGCATCGTCGAGGACACGGTAGCCATTGTCAACACCATCAAGGGTGGCCCATCCGAGAAAGTCGGCATCATGGCGGGCGACCGTATCGTTTACGTGGACGATTCGCTCGTTGCTGGCGTCAAAATCAAGAACGAAGGAGTAATGCGCCTGCTGAAAGGTCCCAAGGGCTCTAAAGTCAAGGTGAAGAATTACCGTAGAGGTGTCAGTGATTTGCTTGAATTCACCATCACCCGTGACGTCATCCCGACCTATAGCGTCGATGTGGCTTACATGCTCGACAAGGAGACAGGATACATTAAGCTGAGCAAGTTTTCAGCTACTACCCATAAAGAGTTTGTCAATGCCGCCAAGAAGCTGAAAGAAGTTGGAATGACAAAGTTGGTGTTTGATTTGCGTGGCAACTCAGGTGGTTATCTGAACGAAGCGGTAGAAATTGCCGATGAGTTCTTGACCAAAGGCAGCTTGGTGGTCTTCACCGAAGGGCGTCAACGGCCACGTTACACCTATTTTGCCCGTAAAAAAGGCCTACTCGAGACTATGCCCGTTGTGGTGTTGATTGACGGTGAGTCGGCCAGTGCCAGCGAGATTGTGGCGGGTGCCTTACAAGACAATGATCGTGGCACCATTGTGGGGCGCCGTTCGTTCGGAAAGGGTCTGGTACAGGAGCAGATCATGCTGAGCGACAAGTCGGCCATCCGCGTTACGGTGGCGCGTTATTATACGCCTACGGGACGTTGCATCCAGAAGCCATTTACTGGCGATAGGGAGGACTACCTTTTTGAATCGTACGAGCGTTATGAGAACGGCGAGCTGTTCTCGGCCGATAGTATCCATTTTGCGGATTCATCGAAGTATTATACGCCCCAAGGCAAGGTGGTGTATGGCGGCGGTGGCATCATGCCTGATGTGTATGTGCCGCTTGTCAATGATAGCACAGAGTATTATTTCAATAGGATCACCAACACAGGTGTCCTTTATCAATATGCTTTCGATTACTGCGACAGTCATCGTCAGGAGCTGGCCAAGTACAAGACCGTGGCGGATTTTGACAAGTCGTTCCACGTTACCGATGCCATGTTTGCCGAGTTGGTGAAACGTGCAGAGGCTAAAGGCTTGAAAGGCAATGAGCAAGAGAAGCAGGTGGCACGTAGGGAAGCTGATATTTTGCTGAAGGCTTATATCGCTCGTGACTTGTTCGATGAGGAGGGATTTTATCCGATTTATCGTGCCATGGATGACGTGCTCCAGAAGGCTTTGGAAGTGCTGAAATAAAAAAATCGCATTAATAATCGTCAGTTAATATAAAATTTGTATTTTTGCAGCCCGATTTTTAGGCAAATGGAAAAGGAAAACGAATTCTTGATCCCTGTCAGCGGCCTTGCCCTGGGTGTTCACAACTTCAAGTTTGACATCAAGGACGATTTCTTTGCCGACTTGGACTATTCCGAGGTGAAGCATGCCGAGGTGATGGTGGATCTGGAAGTGGTAAGGGAAGAGTTGATGATGACGCTGAACTTCCACATCGAAGGCAAGGTTGAGGTTCCATGTGACCGCTGCGCTGACGAGTTCTTCATCCCGATCCAGAGCGATCAGGTGTTTTACATCAAGATCGGCGCCGAAGAAGTCGAGGAATCAGACGACGTGGTCGCCGTGCCTGCTGAGGAGCACGCATACGACATCCGTTCTTTGGTTTATGAATACATCATCCTATCGATACCGATCCATCGGGTTCATCCCGAAGGCGAGTGCAATCCGAAGGTGATCGCAATGCTTTCTCACGACGAGGAACCCTTTGACGAGGAAGCAGCGGCAACGGATCCCCGGTGGGCGGCTTTGAAGGATGTCAACATTGAAGACAATTAAACAACTGGTATTAACATTTTAAAATAAAAGTAAAATGGCACATCCTAAACGCAGACAGTCTCACACCAGAGGCGCAAAGAGAAGAACGCATTACAAGGCTGAAGTCCCTACACTGGCAGTTTGCCCAGTAACCGGCACCATGCACGTCTATCACAGAGCATATTATGTTGACGGCGACCTTTACTACAAAGGAAAGCTCGTCATGGCAGCTAAGCAATAACGGATTTTTTTCATAATCTTTATATTGTTTTTCCCCACCAACCATGTGCTGGTGGGGTTTTTTGTTTCGCTTATCGAGGTGCCCCAACGGCACTGCATATCTCCCTGCGGGAGATACGCTAGGTGCCTTTTAGGGTACCTCGATAAGCTTTATGGGTTACTTCGATCCCATAACAAGGGAGAGTGCCTTCTCAGCGGAATCGAATTCCAGCGTCAGCTCGCTATAATGGTGCGCGTCTGATGAAATAATCATCGGGACCCCCATCTTATGGGCTTCGACCATCAGCCAAGGCGAAGGGTAGAAGCCGTTGTAACGTTTCTTATAAATCCCTCTCGTATTGATCTCCATGGTCAAGCCTTTTTGATGGATGAGGTCGAGGGTTTCCAAGGCCAGTTTGTGGTACCAAGGCTCATCTTCGTGGAAATACCGATCTCTGTTATGCATCTTGATCTTGTCGAAATGTGCGATGATGTCGAACTCCTCATGCTCAATCATGGCATTGGTCTGGTCAAAGAAGCACTTCACTGCCTTACGGATATCGCCGTCGAAGAACTTTTGCAGGCCTTCGTCGTAGATTTCCCACTGGGGTCCGTCAATAAACCAAAGTTCCTCGGGGTTAGCCGAATGTCCTACCAGATGCACGCCACCGATGAGGTAATCCAAATGATACTTTTCCTTGGTTGAGGCAAAAGGTTCGGAAACGCCAGGTACAAAATCGGTTTCCAATCCGCAAAGGATCTCGATTTGATCCTTGAATTCCTCTTTTAGTGCAGCGATTTCCTTGATGTAATCGGGCATCCGTTCTGCCTTTACGGCGAAGGTAGTTTCAAAAGGCAAGGGTCCATGTTCCGAGAAACCGAGCTTGATTAATCCTTGACGGATGGCTTCTTCCACCATCTCTCTCGGAGTGGATTTGCCGTCAGAGTAGATGTTGTGGGTATGTAGGTTGAAGTTTTGCATTGCAAAAAACAGGGTTATTCAGCCTTGAGGTAATCTTCTTCGGTGATAGTATAGGTTAGACAACCGTATGCATCGTGATGAAAAGGCCAGCTGGCCTTTTCTGTTGTCCATTCGAAATGGTCGCCATCAAAATCATAAGGTCCGGTTACGGTTTCTGAGGTGTAAACCAATCGTTTTCCATCATCAAAAGAAAAAGATAGGGTATCGCCATAGACGTACTGTAATAGTATGTATTGTGCCAGATCGAGTTCGGCCATGCCCAACCCATCATAGACTAAAAACACAGAATCATTTCCTTGTTCCAAGATGATCCCGTCGGGATGTTCATTCCAAATAGAATACTCGTTTTTGTTGTTCGACGTGAAAGTTACTCTATGTCCACTTTGGTTTGAGATTTTGTATTCAATTATAAACCCTGGATCGCAGGAGGTTAGCACTATAGCTAACAAACAGAAAACGAATGCTTTTCTTTTCATGATTCTTTTTGTTGTAGGTCTCTTAGGCTGTAATTATTTTATAAACCTTATCCCCTCGTCTTACCACCGCCTTTACTGGGATGGAACAAACATCTCCCTTGACGGCTTGGGGCACGGGACCATCGTCCAAACGGAGCTCACGGATGCTGTCCTCATAGACGCCGGTGGTGGGACCGATGATCATGATGGGGTCGTCAACGTTGAGGTCGTGGGTCTCCACACGGATCTCGGCCACGCTGAGCTTGCTGAAATAGTTGGTCACTGTGCCGATGAAGAGTTTGGTTTGGGTGGCCTGCGAGCCGTACTGTTCTGACCATTCGAAGGTGCGGCGACCTAAGTAATAACCGTCCCAGAAACCGCGGTTGTAGACGCTCTTCAGGCGTTCCATCCAAGCGTCAATCTTCTCTTGGGTGAAGGTGCCTTCCTGAATGGCTTTTATGGCTTCATGATAGACCTCCACGGTCATTTTGGTGTATTCCGGTGAACGGCCACGGCCTTCGATCTTCAAGACTTCCACGCCGGCATCCAAGACCCGATCCAAGAAGGGTAGGGTGCAAAGGTCTTTGGGCGACATGATATATTGGTTTTCCAAAGCCAGTTCGTAACCCTCTTCACGTTCCTTTACGTCGTAACCACGACGGCAAAGCTGTAGGCATGCGCCACGATTCGATGAAGAATTGAAGATGTCTTGGCTCAAGTTGCACTTGCCTGAGATAGCCATGCACAAGGCACCGTGACAGAACACTTCAATGCGTACTAATTCGCCATGAGGACCGCGAATTTGTTGCCGCTCGATCTCTTCGGTGATATGCTTCACTTGATCGATGTTGAGCTCTCGGGCGGTTACCATTACATCAGCGAATTGGGAGTAATATTTCACAGCCTCCAAGTTGGTGATGTTGCATTGGGTGGACATGTGGACCTCCACGCCGATCTTTCTAGCGTATTGGATCACGCTTTGGTCAGAGGCAATGATGGCCGAAATGCCGTTGGCCTTGATGGCATCAAGCAGTTGATGCATCTCTTCCATCTCTTCGTCGTAGATCACCGTGTTGACGGTGACATAACTCTTCACGCCGTTGGCGTTGCAAGTCTCAGCGAGTTGCCTAAGGTCGTCCAAGGTAAAGTTCTTGGCCGATCTTGACCTCATATTCAACTTGCCGATGCCGAAATACACGCTTCCGGCACCAGCTTGTATGGCGGCTGCCAGGGCTTCGTACGAGCCCACTGGAGCCATAATCTCGATATTCTTTTTCACTTTTCCAGTCTCTTATTCAAAGCTTCGGTTTGTGCTTCAAAGCCTTTCTTTCCCAACAGGGCAAACATGTTCTTCTTGTAAGCTTCCACACCGGGTTGGTCGAAGGGATTCACCTCGAGCATGTAGCCGCTCAGGGCGCAGCCCATCTCGAAGAAGTAGATCAACTGACCGAGCACGTAGGCAGAAATCTCGGGGATGACGATGCGGATGTTCGGCACGCCACCGTCTTCATGAGCGAGCATGGTGCCCAGTTCAGCCTTATGGTTGACTTCGGAGATGCGTTTGCCAGCGATGTAATTCAGCTGGTCGAGGTCCTCATTTTCCATTGGGATGCGCAGCTCGTGGTCAGAGTTCTCCACCGAAATGACGGTCTCAAACAGGTTGCGGATGCCGTCTTGGATGTACTGTCCCATGGAATGGAGGTCGGTGCTGAAGGTGACCGAAGCGGGAAAGATACCCTTGCCGTTCTTGCCGTGGCTTTCGCCGTAAAGCTGTTTCCACCATTCGCTGAAATACACCAACCGAGGCTCATAGTTGACCATGATCTCGTTGGTCTTGCCCATGCCGTAAAGGATGTGCCGAACCACGGCGTATTCCGACACGAAGTTGCCGTTCAGCGTGGGATTACTCTTGCATAGCTTTTCAATTTCAATAGCACCATTGATGAGTTGGCGGATGTCGATACCTGCCATGGCAATGGGCAACAAGCCTACGGGAGTCAATACAGAGAAACGGCCGCCTACATCATCGGGGACGATATAGGTCTTATAGCCTTTCACGTTGGCAAGTTGTTTCAAAGCGCCTTTGGCCTTGTCGGTGATGGCGATGATGCGTGAAGCAGCCTCCTGTTCGCCGTATTTATTAATAATATGTTGTTTCAGGATGCGGAAGGCAATGGCAGGCTCAGTGGTGGTGCCCGACTTGGAAATCACCGCCATCGAATAATCCTTCTTGTCGAGGATGGCCATGAGCTCATGGAGGTAATCCTCGCTCATGTTATGGCCGGCATACACTACCAAAGGCTTGGCATCAGTCAAGGGCGCAAAATGGTTTTGCAGTGCCTCGATGACGGCACGGGCACCTAAATAGGAGCCTCCTATGCCGATGACCACGAAGATCTCTGATTTCTTGCGAAGATTAGCGGCTGTCTTCTCTATGTCGGCAATCAGGCTTTCGTCGATTTCCGAAGGCAGGTTCACCCAGCCAAGAAAGTCGTTGCCAGCCCCGGTGCGGTTGTAAATGGTGTTGTAAGTCGATGCAACTTGCGACTCGTAAGATTGAATCATTTCCTTGTTGACGAAGGAATTGGTGTGGGTAAGTTCAAGTTTCATAACATAAGAATTTGATGCAAATATAGTCAAAAACAAGAAAATCCCTACCGAGGCAGGGATTTTCTAGAACCAAAAACCAAAATTTATGAAACCTTTAATCTGCAACCTCGCGAGGTTGCAAGGTTATTGATAAGAACCGCTGCAAAATTACGACATTTTTTTGATTTTATGCAAAAATTTATTTAATTTTGTTAGCACAATCTTAAAAACTACTTAAAATGGCACAGAAGATCAATATTCTTTTAGCAGAAGATGACAAAAATCTCGGAGTCATTCTTAAGAAGTATCTGGAAACGAAGGAAATGCCTGTCACTTTATGCGCTGATGGCGCAGAGGCGCTCAAGGCCTTTAAGGAGGGCAATTTCAACTTTTGTATTTTTGATATCATGATGCCTCTTATGGACGGCTTCACCCTGGCCCGTGCGGTCAAGAAACTGGACAAACGTGTACCCATTGTATTTTTAACTGCGAAATCCGATCAAAAAGATATTATCGAAGGATTTAAGTTGGGCGCTGACGATTACATCACTAAGCCTTTCAGCATGGATGTGCTGGTGCTGCGTATCCAAGCGATTTATAACCGAACCATGATCAACGCCCCAGCCCCGACATCCTTCAAACTCGGGTCTTTCACTTTCGATGCCCCACGCCACCTCCTTGTAAAAGGGGAGGAACGGCGCAAACTGACTTCGAAAGAGGCCGACTTGCTGTTGCTGTTATGTGAGAACATGAACGAAACACTCGAACGGAGCGTTGCGCTGAACAAGGTGTGGTACGAGGATTCGTACTTCAACGCCCGTTCAATGGATGTTTACGTTACTAAGTTGCGTAAGTATTTCAAGGACGAACCCAATGTTGAGTTGGTCAACGTCCATGGCGTCGGTTTCAAGTTGCTAGTCAAATCCTAAGTTTGGATTGATCGAAGCAGCTGGGATTTGTGTCGTGGTGTCATAGAAAAAGTCCCATATCGACTCGCCTGAAACGCCAGCGTCGGTGTTGGTGAGGATGATGAGAGTCCGGTCTTTTTCCATGTCACGGATGAAATAAGTGCGGTACCCCTTCCACCATCCGAAGTGGTATCGCACTCCGGGATGCTTATTGCTCATGCGCCATCCAAAGCCGTAGTTTTCGCCTTTTTTCCACGTGGGTGATCCGGGAATGAAGGCTTCACGTTGGATGGTGTCAGGGAGGAAGGTGTTGTATTGCAACGCCAAATGGAACTTATATAGATCGTCGACAGTGGAGTACATTACTTTGTCGCCGACCACCCCATTTAGATAGTCGTCCTGAGCTCTTCTGGCGCCTTTACGAAGCATATCGTGTCCCTGAACATCCGTTTCGACATAGGTTTTCAGTCGATCAACATCACGCAGATTGTAGATGTAGGAATGGTCCATGCCCATGGGAGCGAAGACGTTTTCCTGCATGAAATCCTCGAAATGCTGACCTGAGATTCGCTCAATAACACTGGCCAAAAGCACATAGTTCACATTAGTGTAATGGAAGGTGATGTCGGGCTGGTTATAGGGGTCAGGTAGGTGTGTGCCATAGAGTTTGATGACATCTTCGTTGCGAAGAGGGACGCATCGATCGGGCCATTGTTCGTCGGCCAAGACCTCGTATCGCGATAGGCCTGAGCGGTGATTCAGCAGATGGCGTATGGTGATGCCTTCGTAGGGGAACTCAGGGATGTATTTTGTAAGCTGATCATCGTAATCCAACTTACCTTGGAAATGCAGTAGCATGATGGCTTCAGCGGTGAACATTTTCGATACTGAGGCCAGCTGGAATTGGTCGTCGATTTGTATGGAATCTTTCGGCCTGACAAGGTTGCGCCATCCATAAGCCTTTCTGAAGAGAATCTTTCCGCCTTCGGCATAGAGCACGGCGCCATTCAAGCCCTGGGTCTTACGCATTTCATTAAAAACTTTCTCGGTATTAGCGATGCAACGCTCAATCTTATCTTTGCCTAAATCGATGAAAAGAGTGTCAATATTCAGCTCGGGTACGTTTTTTTGATGATGCCGTCCGCAAGATGAGAGCAGTAAGGCTGTTAATCCGAGGGCAATTAATATGGTTCCAGCGAGATTCTTCATAAAAAGAAGCAAAGATAGAGAATTTTTTTGTAATTTTGCCGCACTTTTTTGATTACAAAACAAATTCATGTCACAATTTACAGATTTTGGATTGAACTCCGCTCTGTTGAAGGCTATAGAGGAGCTGGGGTTTGAAAATCCTATGCCAATACAGGAACAAGCAATTCCTGTGTTGTTGGAATGCGACACCGATTTTGTCGGTCTCGCTCAGACGGGAACTGGAAAGACAGCCGCATTCGGACTGCCTCTGCTCCAGAAGATTGACCCCTCACAGCGCTCAGTGCAAGCGCTGATTCTCTGTCCTACTCGTGAGCTCTGCATGCAGATCACCAAGGACCTCCGCAACTATGCGAAGTACATCCCCGAAATCCTCATCGTGCCGGTTTATGGCGGCGCCAGCATTGAACTTCAGTTCAAGGACCTGGCTAAGAAGCCGCAGATCATCGTGGCTACGCCTGGCCGCTTGCGCGACATGATCCGCCGTAACCGCGTCGACTTCACTAACGTGAAGACCATGGTCCTCGACGAGGCCGACGAGATGCTCAACATGGGCTTCCAGGAAGAGGTTGACGACATTCTTGAGTACATGCCCAAGGAACGCAACACCATGCTTTTTTCGGCTACCATGCCGAAAGAGGTGGAAGCCATTCTTAACAAGTACATGACCGATCCCGTGAAGGTGGCCGTGGGTGAACGCAACTCGGGTACCGCCAACGTGGATCACCGTTATTACATGATGGCCGCCAAGGACCGTTACTCGGTACTGAAGCGCATCATCGACTACACGCCGTCCATCTATGGCATCATCTTCTGCCGTACCAAACTCGAGACTCAGGAGATTGCCGACAGCCTCATCCAGGATGGCTATAACGCTGCAGCTCTGCACGGTGACCTCTCACAAGCCATGCGCGACAATGTGATGGATCACTTCCGCAAACGTAGCCTTCAGCTGTTGGTGGCTACCGATGTGGCTGCTCGTGGCATCGACGTTAAGGAGTTGACGCATATCATCAACTACAATCTGCCTGACGATATTGAGACCTACGTACACCGTAGCGGCCGTACAGGTCGTGCTGACAAACGTGGTATCTGCATTAGCTTGGTGCACCTTCGTGAGAAGCACAAGATCAAACAGATCGAGAAGATCGTGGGTCGTCCTATCGAACGTGCGATGATTCCTACAGGTAAGGAAGTCTGCGAGAAACAGTTGTTCAACCATATCGACCGTATTGAGCATGTCGATATCAACCGTGAGGACATTGACGACTATTTGCCCGTCATCTTCAAGAAGTTGGAATGGATGAGCCGCGAGGAGCTGATCACCCGCATGGTGGCTTTGAACTTTAACCGTTTCCTCGACTACTATAAGGATGCCGTCGACCTCAACGCCGACGACAAGGCTGAAAAGAAAGACAAAGCTGAACGCAAGAAGGAACGCGACCGCATGGATGAGACCATGAAACGCCTTTACTTCGGCATGGGTAAGAACGACCATGTGCTGCCACAAAAGATTATCGGTAAGATCAATGACGTCACCCATACCAAGAACATTCCGATCGGCCGTATCGACCTCTTCCCCGACTTTTCCTATGTCGACGTGGAAGAGAGCTTCGTTCCTATGATCCTTGAGTGCTTCTCCGATCCACGTAAGAACCCTCAGGGTATTGTGGTGGAGGTGGCTAAGGAACAGCCTAAGCGTGAAAAGAAAGCTGCAGCTCCCGAAGGCGAGAAGAAGGATCGTGGCGAGAAAAAAGAGCGTCGTGAGAAAAAGGAACGCCGTGACGAGGACCGCCCAAAATACAAAGTGGAGCGTTCACGTGATGGCCACGAGTGGCTTGATCCCGATTGGCGCGAGCATCTGGAAGACATAGATGTGTTCGTTGATGACGAAGATACCCGTCCAAGTCGTAAGAAAGGTAACGAAGAGCGTGGCTTTGGCGCTAAGCAGGATTCCCGCTCGAAGGGATTCCGCTGCAGCGATTATGAAATAGGTCCGCGTTCTTCAAAGAGCTC
>JAEEGJ010010644.1_pt1 | contig 23838 bp, 17 predicted proteins | sample 8958761 | NCBI WGS metagenome assembly JAEEGJ01 (sample SAMN16246546, study PRJNA631951) | gut metagenome | biome: gut microbiome; feature: rumen; material: RS-attached | host: Bos | place: Iran: Karaj | collected 2018-10 | reverse complement strand
ACGACTTCCTGGAACTGGAGAAGGAGTACCCCAACTTCCACTTCCACCTGGCGCTTGACCGTCCCGACCCGAAAGCCGACGGACTTGGAATCAAGTACACCGCAGGCTTCATTGCACCGGTTATGGGCGACACCTACCTGAAGGCGCACGAAGAGCCTGAAGACATTGAGTACTACTTGTGCGGTCCACCGATGATGGCCAAAACCGTTCTCGACCTGCTCTACAGTCTTGGTGTTGAGGACGAAATGATTCACTTCGACAACTTCGGCGGATAATTCTTCCGAAGCCGATATAGATAAATCCCCGCGGCCATTTGGCTGGCGGGGATTTTTTTTGTTTATAATGGCATATGTGTATATGTCCAATTCGTCCTATAGGACATATAAGACATATAAGACATATAAGAGCACTGATTGATAGTTTTTTACTACATTTGTCAAAATGTAAAACAAAAGCGCTATGCCTGAACAAGGTTTTATACCGCCACACGGCAATTATAAAGAGTTGCTTTCATACAAAAAGGCATTAATAGTGTATGATGCCACAATACTTTTCTGCCAACGATTTATGAATAGCCGTGACCGCACTGTTGACCAAATGGTACAAGCCGCACGTTCCGGCAAGCAGAATATTATAGAAGGGTCAATGGCTTCGGGGACTTCAAAAGAGACGGAGATAAAACTAACCAATGTGGCACGCGCAAGCCTTGAAGAGCTCTTGGAGGATTACAAAGATTTTATCAGAAACCATAAAGGTGAAATATGGGATAAAAGCAGCAAGCAGGCTTTGTATATAAGGAAGTTAGCTTATGTTGCCAACGAATCGATTGAAACGTATCGTGAGTTTCTTGAAACCCGGGATGAAATAGTGTGTGCAAACATTATTCTTTGCCATATTAATCAATGCAACTATCTGCTCGACCAACAAATCCGTCGCTTGGAGCAGGATTTCATAAATCAGGGAGGTTTGCGCGAGCGTATGACACAAGCCCGAAAAAACAAACGAGGTTATTAAGAAAACACGATTTTGTATTTAGGCACTTTGCTATTTTTGCACACAAATATTTCAGTATGAAAAAACTCGTTTTCGCATTTCTTGCGGTGGCCGTTGCGGCTTGTTCGGTGCAAAATGACCGTTATTTCACAAGCGACGGCTTTATTCAAGGAACCACTTATCATATTGTGTATAAGCATAATGCCGATTTGAGCGTACAAATTGCACGCGAACTGCATCGTTTCGACACTGCGCTGAGCGCCTACATTCCCGAATCAACCATCAGTCGAGTGAACAACAATCAGATAACCGAAACCAACGATACTTTGTTTCTTAACTGTATGCGGTGGGCGTTTGAGATTTCCGAGCTCACACGTGGCGCAATGGACATCACCGTCAGTCCGCTGGTGAACGCGTGGGGCTTTGGTTTTAGCAAAAAAGAGCACGTCTATCAGCAACTTATCGATAGCTTGAAACAGTTTTGCGGCTATCAGAAAATCCATATCAACGGAAATCAAATCGTCAAAGACGACCCGCGTGTTCAGCTGAACGCCAACTGCATAGCTCAGGGGCAGTCGGTGGATGTGATTGCCGAAATGTTTGAGCTGATGGGCATCCGCGACTATATGGTCGAAATCGGTGGCGAAGTGCGGGCCAACGGCTTGAATTCCAAAGGAGTGCTATGGCGCATCGGCATCGACAAGCCAATTGACGACACCACCGCAACCGGCAACCACGAGTTTCAGGATATTGTCTCGCTCGATAATAGAAGCCTTTCAACATCAGGTAATTACCATAAGTTCTATGTTGAAGATGGAGTCCGCTATTCGCACACCATCAATCCGGCAACGGGCTATCCGGCGCGAAATAGTCTGCTGAGTGCATCAATCGCCGGTCCCGACTGCATCACCACCGATGCGCTGGCCACAGCTTGTATGGTTGTGGGCGTTGAAGCCGCCGCTGCAATGTGCGACACCCTGCCCGGAATCGACTACTATTTCATCTATTCCGACTCGACGGGTGAGTTTAAAACCGTGATTTCCAAAGGATTTGAAGCAATGATTTTAAAATAATTTGTTATGAAAAAGTTTTCTGTAATTCTGTTTGCCGGTCTGTGCCTGATGGGCTGCAACTCGGCAACAACGGTTAAGCAACAGCCCGCCGCTAATGGCGAAGTGCTTGCTTTTCAAGTCGATGGGCTGAATGTTACTTGGATTCAGGACAATGCCGGCGAGCGTCTGATGCCCGTTCGTCTGTTCCCCGAAGCCGATTCGGCACTGATTGACAGTCTTGGTGTCCGCAATGGCGTTCCATCGTCAGTCAGCACATTCCTCCTTCAGATTGATGGCAAGAATCTGCTGTTCGATACCGGTCTTGGTGGCTCGAACGGCAACCTTGAGCGCCGTCTCGATTCGCTTGGCGTGCCCGCGTCGAAAATTGACTATCTGTTCATTACGCATTTCCACGGCGACCACATTGGCGGAATGCTCAAAGGCGACACGGTTGTTTTTGAAAACGCTCAAGTCTACGCCGCTCAGCCCGAGTACGATGCGTGGGTAACCAATGCCCAACCAGGACAGAACGCTCAGCAAATCAACACTATGAAGGCATACGAAGCCAACTTGCACTTGTTCAATTTTGGCGACACTCTGCCAATGGAAGTTGTTGCCATCGATGCCAAAGGCCACACACCGGGCCACACCGCTTTTCAGCGCGGACGTCTGCTAGTGGTTGGCGATTTGATGCACGGTGCCGCTTTGCAAATGGTAAATCCCGAAATCTGCGCATCGTTCGATGCCGACAAAACGGCCGCTGTTGAGAGCCGCCGCCGTCTGCTGCAATATGCCGCCGACAACAATCTGGTGATGGTTGGGATGCATTTGCCGCAGCTTAAGGCTGAAATGTTTGAATAAAACTGCAAATCTGAATTTGAAGGCTGTCAGCAAGGGCAGCCTTTTTTGTGGGTGGATAATATTCTGAACAGAATGACAGTTATTATTGTGGTTTAAACTTTCGCCGCGATAATTATCTTTGCCGCTATGTTGAAATTCCGCATCGGGTTAACTTTTGCAGTTGTTGTCAGTTTGCTGACAATGCAGAATCTGCATGCCCAAACGGCTGACAGCCTGTTTGTTAGCGGCATCACCGATGGTGCTTCGCAAGACACGCTCATCAATACTTTGGGCGTGGTGAGTGACTCAACCTTGCGCGATTCCACCAAAGTGGATTCCGTTCCAACCATCGACAGTCTGCTTCCGGCAGTTTTTCGCGACACATCGCGTTATGCGCTCTACCGTCAAATCTACGTCATCCCCGACTCGTTAAAGGTCCACAAATGGCGCTACGACGCGAATGTTTACGATTTCGACATTCACACTTATGACTCAACGCTCGACATGCTACATCTGCACCGTCCGGCCAACCGCAACGGCCGCGTGACGGCTAATCTTTATCAGTTGGGAACGGCCATTCAGAGTCACGAGTATTTTGAACCGAACGAACCGACGCGTTTTCTTTTCTTGAAATCGTTCACGCCATATATGCATCAGGCTGAAACTGAAGAGTTTTACAATGTTTCCAAGCCGTTCACGCTCTTTGGTTACGATGGTGGTCAGAAAGACGAACAGACTATAGATGTGCTTCATACTCAGAATATTACACGCGCCATCAATATCTTTTTCAAATACAACTCGTATGGTGGCAACGGCGAGTATGTGCAGCAAAAGACTAAAAACCGTTCCGGCAGTCTGGGCGGCTCATTCATAAATGGCAGATATGCAACGCATTTGGCATGGACGTTCAACCGCATCGATGCGCAGGAAAATGGCGGTATTGTTGACGAATATCTGGTTCGCGACAGCATCATGTCGGCCAAAGAGATTGCCGTCCGCCTGACCGACGCACGTACCTATATCAAAGACCGCCAATGGTTTTTCGATCAGAAAGTGGGTTTTGTAAGAGCCAAAGAATCAGACACTTCCGATACAGGCGGCTATTGGTTTAGTCTGCAATATACGTTCAGCAGGCAGGCAAGCACAAAATACTATCGCGACAAGCTGGGCAAATATTATAATCCCATTCTAAAAGATTCATTGTCAATCTATAAGCACAATTATTCGAACCGTTCGACTCACGACTCATGCGCCTATTCTGACCAAATCCACCAAATCCGCCTTAATCTTGAAGAGATAAAGAATCCTTACGCGCCATTCGGACTCTACGGGGCGTTGGGGGTGCATAAGGCGCGGTATTATTATTTCAATGTCGACACTTTGTTCGCGAACATCCACTCGACAACGAAAAATAGCGCCTATTTTGAAGCTGGATTGCACCGCACACGCCCGGGTCTGCTTACTTTCTCGGGAAGTTACCGTCAATATCTGGCCGGCTACAAGTTGGGCGATTTTACTATGAAAGGGCAAATTCGGCAACAGTTCTCAAAATCGGACAAGCCATTGTCGATATCTGCAGAAGCTCTGTTTGAACGCAGCAAACCCGATTATTTTCTGACTGATTATCAGTCGAATCACCTAAAATGGCAGAACGATTTCAGCGACCGTCCACTGACAATGATGCTGTCGGGCGTGCTTGATGCGCCACGCTTCCGCACAAGCATTGGCGGACACTACGCGCTGCACACCAACTATATCTATCTTGATTCCGACTGCCAACCGATGCAGGCCGACAAAGCTTTCTCGGTTATGGATGTGCAGTTGCGCAACCATCTGTCTGGTGCAGGATTTAATCTCGTGAGCCGCATCAACTATCAGATTTCGGGTAACGAGAATGTGCTGCCACTGGCCAAACTGACGGCCTACGAAGCTCTATACTACGAGCGCGACCTTTTCTTCGAAAGCACCAATGGCCATCTTTATTTCCAACTTGGGCTCGACATGACTTTCTGGACCAAATACAATGCTCAGTCTTATTGCCCGGCGGTGGCGCTTTTCCATAATCAGAACGAAAGCGAAACAGGCAATTACCCGTTTGTGGGCGCGTTCCTGAACGTGCGTATCAAACAGGTTAGGTTCTTCGTCCGCGGTCACCACATCAACTACAACCTTTTCGGGATGCGCGATTTTCTGCTAACGCCGAACTATCCCACATCAAAAGCCACCTTCAGCTACGGCATTCGCTGGTCGTTCTATGATTAGACCTTCGGAATCTTCTGATTATTAGACAATCGGCAAAAACCACCACCCACAATCGCTTAAAAGTTTGCTTTCGTGTCGGCAGAAACGAAAAATAAACGAAATTTGCACGCATTTTTATGAAAGATATGCGGCTCAGATTTTTTCTTCCGGTGTTGGTGGCTTTAATGTCGGGTTGCGGGATAATAAGCTCGCAAGCCGCTGATAATCATTCGATTGACAGTCTTATTATGGCAGCGGCCAAATCGAACGGACCTGCTAAAATGGCCTTGTATGACACCATTGCCCGCATTCACGCCAATGCCGACTCAACAATGAAATATGCCGCTCTTGAGTTTGAACTTGCGCAGAAGTTGAGTCGTCCTGCCGAGCGCGCCAATGCATTCCGATACATGGCTATTGCCTATAGCTACAAATGGAACATCGATAAGGCCTACGAGAACATGTCACAGGCACTTGGGCTCTACACTTCGCTTGGCGATACTCTCTGCGAAGCTGTTTGCTGTGAGTGGCTTGGCCGGCTGCTATGGATGAGAGATGCCAACGCCAATGCGGTGGGGTTCCTAAACCGCAGCCTTGAACTCTACAAGCAACTCGGGCGCAATGACCTTGAAGCTGGAATATACCGGCTGATGGGTATGCAATGTCTTGATTATAAAATATATGACCGCGCTTACGAGTATTTCGGCACGGCCCGCAGCATCGATGGTCGGATTGAAAGCCGTTCTGGTGTAGCCGAAGACATGTATTGCCTTGGACTTGGACAGTTGTATCAGTACATGGATGAAGCGGGAAGCTTAAACCAATTACTTCGGGCGAAAGACGACCTGCTTGCAGCTTACAACTCTGCTGATGCCTGCGGTTTGCATACGCTGATAAACATTTACAAGGCAATGGCCGAAGTCTGCCTTGAGCAAGCAAAAGTTGACAAGTCAAACCGAGCCGCCCTGCTCGACAGTTGTCTGCTATTCATCAACGAAGGCTATAACTGCATTGAGCAAACTGGCGCATCGGGCTACATAATGCTGATTGACCTTACAAAGGCCCGCTATCAGATTGAACGAGGCAGCTACAAATCAGCAGTGGGTATTCTGCGGCAACTTGAGCAAGCCGATGAGAACCATCAACTTATGGGACTGTCACGTATTGAATTGTACAGCGCGCTTGCCGAATACCACGGGAAAACGGGTAATTTTCAAAAAACCGCCATCTATGCGAGAAAAGTCGGTGAGATTGCCCGCCGCAAAAACAACGACGGATATCTGGTCAACTCAACCCAGACCAAAATCCAAACCGAGTTTGACGAAGAGATGCGTTTGCGCGATGTTTCAGAACGCGAGCGTGAGCAAGTGTTCAAAGCGCAGTCACAACAGTTTGTAATCATAATAATCGTCTCAGTACTGCTGATTGCTATTCTGTCACTGCTGGTAGTGGTGGTTTACCGCAACGATGTCCGCCGTCGCCGCAACAATGCCTTGCTCAACGAGCAGAACCGCAAACTTGAGCAGCAACAGACCGAGATTCTGAAACAGAATAAACTGCTGAATCAGAAAAACGAAGAAATTCAGTCACAACGCGACGAGATTGAAGGACAGCGAAACTATTTGTCGAGCCAAAACAAGATGATTAGTAACGCCAACCGTCAGTTGACCGATAGCTTGCTATATGCCAAAAAGATACAGGAAGCTTCTGTGCCGTCGCAAGATATGATGAATGGCTTCTTCGGTGAGTGCCTTGTGTTCTGGCGGCCGCTCAACATAGTGTCAGGCGACTTTTATTGGGCCGTGCAAGTAGGCAATTACAAATTTCTGGCAGTTGCCGACTGCACGGGGCACGGTGTACCTGGTGCATTCATGAGCATGCTCGGCATAACGCTTCTCAATGATATTGTAATGCACGAAAATGTTGCAAAACTCACCGCCGCCCGTGTGCTTGACAACCTGCGGGCCAAGCTGAAAGATGCGTTGCGCCAAACGGGCCGTGCGGGCGAAGCCGCCGATGGTATTGACTTGGCATTCTGCATTTTCAACACCAAATCGTCGCAAATGCAATATGCCGGTGCCTTCCGTCCGTTGATAATTGTACGTAACAATGAAATCATTGAGTACAAAGCCGACAAAATGCCGTGCGGCGTTTACATCAACGAGTCGCCAAGATTCACCAATAATATTGTTGATTTGCAGTCGGGCGATGTGCTTTACATGTATTCCGACGGCATTGCCGACCAGTTCAGCGGCGGTCCCGAATTGCGCAAATTCACCATCCGCCGTATGAAGGAAATGCTTGTGGAAGTCCACAAAGAGCCTTTTGCGCAGCAGAAACTATTGATTGCCAAGACAATCGATGATTGGCGCAAACCGCTTTCTAAAATAGGCAAGCCCAGTTCACAAGTGGATGACATGCTGCTTATCGGCCTAAGAATCAAGTAGTCGACAGACCATGCATTTATTTTACCGTAATTGTTGTGGGTAACAGCCTTTTGCCCATATTTGCACCGTTTTTCGAAAAGGACAAGTTTAATCGTTAAAATATTGATTATGAAATTTAAAGCAATTATTCTTTCGGCTGTTGCGCTTGCTGTTTCGGCAAGTTCTTTCGGCCAAATCAAAGTGAAAACCGAGTCAGGCGACATGAATGTCCGCTTTATGGGTCGTACCAATTTCGATGCCGGCACCTACATTGCATCGTCCGACACCAATCTCAACGACCACAACGGCATTGCCATGAACGATACCCGTCTGGGCGTTCTGGCCAACTTCGATGAGAAGTTCAGCGCAAAAATCGAAATCTGCTACGCATCGAAAGCCATCTCGTTCCGCGACTTGTGGATTGGCTACAAGCTGAACGACAACAGCACAATCACCGCGGGAAACCACTTCCAACCTTACGGTGCAAAACCACTCGGCCTATCGTATAAGTTTGTTGAAGACGCTTCGGCCGACTATGCGTTCTGTCCGTCGCGTAAAATCGGTGTTTCGTACGCCTACACTTCCGACGCCTTCAACTTGACAGCCGGTTTGTTCAGCGACGGCAATGTCGACAATGGCAAAAATGTCGACAAAGGTTGGTCGGCTGCGGCAAAGGCTATTTTCCGCCCAATCATCGACGAGACAACAGTGCTGCATATTGGTGTTGCTCCAATGTTTGTGCGCTCACCTAATGCTGTATCATTCTCGGGCCAGATTCCGACAACGGTTGTAACACAAAAACTCATCGGCACAGCAAGCTTCAACCCCGACAACTATCTGCGTATGGAAGCCGAAGCAATCTTCATCAGCGGAAAGCTTTATGTTGAAGGCCACTATATGGCAGCTTCACTGCAAAAAATGGACACTGCCGACAACAACGCCTATGTTGATGGTTTTTACGCTCAGGCCAGCTACCTGATTAAGGGCGACCAGCAGAACTATAACAAAAAGACCGGTCTGGCAGCCAACGCTTCTCCAAAAAGCCTTGAGATTTTGGCACGCGTGAGCCACCTGAATCTTGATGGCGACCATGTGAAAGCCGGCAAGCAGACCGATTTTACTGTTGGTCTTAACTATTTCTTCAACAAGAATTTGAATCTTAAACTCAACGCCATTTACGCAACTGTGAAAGACGGCGAGAACTACACAATGGTTCAATCTCGTTTGCAGTTCTCGTTCTAAGCACTAGCGACATAAACACATAAAAAAAGCGGCCTTGTGGGCCGCTTTTTTGTTTGGTTCAATCATGTATCAGTTTGCGCTGCCGCCACCGAACTTGTAGTGAACGCTCAGCTCAACGCGGTAGCTGCGCCAGCTGAAGTCGCGAATCTCAATCTTTTCAGGATTCTCATCATCGCGAGTTCCGTAGTAGAGAGTGCCCTTATGACTCATATCTTTTGTCACACCGCTGTAGAAGTCGGTCGAGAAGGCGAATTTATCGTTGAGATCGAAACGCAGGCCTGTGGTGAGACCAACCGAGTGCAGCTCGCCAACATTTTTGGTGATGCCCACGCGATAGTTGTACTCAACGCCGAAGTTGGGGTTGAACTTGCCAATCTGGTAACCGATTTTCACCGGCACCGACACCATTGCATAGTCGGTTGATGCTTCTTTTCTGCCAACAATTCGCTCGCCTTCGCCATCCTGCTCATCCCAATTGATAAACATTTCCTGACGGTCATCGCAGTCATCGTCTTGCGAATACCACGTATAGCTACCCAATTTCAAAGTGTACGAACCCTTGCTGTATTTGCCTTCCATCTGGGTGCGATAGCTGTTGTTTTCAGCCATATAGTGTCCGCGAACACCGACACCAATTGTAAGATGACTGCTCAGAACGGTTTTCATGCCAAAGCCCAGATGAGTGGATACTGATGCACCAGGATTCCAAACCATATTGTCATCGACTGCGACAGGCGTGCAGAGTGCCGTCCAAACGCCGCTACCAATGTTCACATCAAACGATGTCTGCGCAACTGTGATGTTTTGCGCTGCCATGAGCATAATGCCCAGAAATCCAATCTTTTTCATATTCTTTTGAGTTTTTAAATTTTTAATTCTTTCGACTATATGATGCGGATTTTCGAAAAGGTTGCAGTTTGTTTGCAACTTTTTTTATAAAAATATTATTCCGATTTCCCCAATCGGTAGCTTATGCCGATATCAATCCTTTGTGTGTGCCACTTATGACTTTCTGACGAGCGGGATACGATTTCCCAACCTTCGTCATGGGTGGTGTCATAGGTTGTCACAGTACTGTTCATTGTCATGTCCGCTGTCAACCCGCTGAGATAGTTGCAAGTCAGGTTCAGTCGCTCTGTCAGACTATATTGCAAGCCTGCCGTCACCCCGAACATGCTGTTGTTTGAAACAGCGTTGGTGTTGATGCGGTAGCCCAATTCCACACCCACATTTGGCGTGAATTTGCCTATGTTGTAGCCTATGCGCAGCGGTACGGCTATCAAAAAATGCTGAGCTGCCCCTTCTGCATCGCCGCAATTGTGTCCGTAACTCTCACCACCGTCATCGGTCCATTCGAACTTGCGGTATCCGTTTGAGCCAATATACTCGTCAGATGAGCATGCCGACTTATAACTGCCATTCGCTGACAGAAAGTGAAAACTCAAGCCAGCATCAAGCATTATTCCGGAATGGAATGTATTGTTCAGCGATGCGCCGACAGACAATGTGGGCGTGAAATTCGTGGTTATGACTTTTTCCCCGTTGACATTTGGTTTGTCGCAAGGTGCTGTCCACAAGCCGCTTCCAGCGTTAAGGTTGATTGAAAATTGTGCATTGGCAATGTTGTGCACAGCGATGAGCATCAAGCTCAAAAAACAAATCTTTTTCATAATATTTAAGTTTAAAAATTTTAATTCTTTCGACTATATGATGCGGATTTTTGAAAAGGTTGCAGTTTGGATGCAACTTTTTTTGAAGAAAAAAATAGTTCCGTTAATAACATAATATAAAAGAGTCTGTTATAGACAATCATGTCATAAAAAAAAGCCGGTCCGCTGTTGGCGTCCGGCCTTTCCCGCGGTTGGTGAGACCGCTTTAAGCAACTAAAAACTATTTATGAAGAAACTTTTGTATTCGTTTTTCTTTGACGATGTAAAAGTACAACGTGTCTGAATGGCAGATGGTTAACGACGGGTTAAAAACAGTTAACGAAAGGTTAAAAGTGCAAAAGTGAATAGTTACACCTATATTTATCATCTTTAATATTCCAACCGAAAGGAATCAAAGGCGACGGGCTCATAAATTTGTCATTGACATCATAACTATTTGAAAAAATATTTTGCCAATAAAAACAGAATATCTATATTTGTGTTCTGGAAAAAAAAGATTAATTCTATGAAAAGAAAATTATCTATCGCGGCTTTATTGTTAGTTACAATACCCGCATTTGCACAACAGAAACAAAGTGAAGTTGTCGCTTCAGCTGGTGGCTTCGGCGAAAAAGACGGCTACTCAGTTAGTTTCACCATTGGCGAGCCTGTTACAGGCACTTTAACCAAAGACGGTTTGGTTTTGGTTCAAGGATTCCAACAGGGTTACTCTGACAGCAAGGTAGCCATCAACGACAATTTGGCCGACTTCCTGGAAGCCGACATCTACCCTAACCCTGTCAACTCAAAACTGTTTGTGGCTTTGGGCAGCGAGCCTAAGGGCGAATGCATCGTAAGGTGCTTTGACATGACTGGTCGTTTGGTAGGTGAAAACAACTTTGAAGGCAGCACACGCCTGACAATGGATGTTGACGAACTGCCCCAAGGCGCCTACTTCGTAAAAGTGTATGTCGACGGCAAAGCTCTTGTTAACCGCAAAATCATGAAATATTGATACTACGCAATCAATAACAAATCAAATAATTAACAACAACGTGACGTTGTGGCGGACATGGTCACAGCGCAACCATGATTAAAACAAAAAAATGATGAAAAAATTATCTATCAAATTGTTTGCAACTGTGGCTTTGATGTTCACAGCAACCGTTGCGACTATGGCTCAAGGCAGTTTCGCCTATCAAGCTGTAATACGTAACGATGACGGTTCGGCGGTAAGCAACAAAGAAGTGAACGTAAAATTCACTCTGCACCAAGACAAAACCGTATATTATTCTGAAACCCAAAAAATTAAAACCAACGCCTATGGCAACATTACGGCAATGGTAGGCAGCGGCACAAAAGAATCAGGCGATTTCATGTCTGTTCCTTGGAGCTCAATGAACGTAATGCTCAAAATAGAAGTTGACGGCAAAGATATGGGTTCAATACAACTTCAACCCGTTCCTTATGCATTGTATGCCAAAGAGACAAGCAAAGTGACACAAGCTGCCACCGCTAACAATGACGACGCCATTTTTGAAGTCAAAGACAGCCAGGGCAATCTCGTATTTGCAGTTTATCCTTATGGCGTAAAAGTATTTGTTGACGACTCTGAAACTGCCAGCAAACTCAAACGCAGCGGATTCCTTGTTACTGGCCGCGAAGCAACCAAAGGCGAAGGAACTTCTGACTATTTTGCAGTTACAGCCGAAGGAACTCAAGTTTTTGTTGACAATGACGATAGCAAACTTAAACGGAGCGGTTTCTTGGTTACCGGCCGCGAAGCAACCAAAGAAGGCTCAACTGACAACTATCTGAAAGTCGATGGCGATGGAACTCACGTATATGTTGACCTTGACGACAATGGTTCAAAATTGAAACGTAGCGGATTCCTTGTTACTGGCCGTGAAGCCACAAAAGATGGGAAGAGCGTAGATGTCTTCAAAATTGATGGTGAAGGCACCCAAGTATTTATTGACGATGAAAGTGGAAGCAAGCTCAAACGTAGCGGATTCCTTGTTACTGGCCGTGAAGCAACCAAAGATGGTGATGCCAACAAGTACCTTTCAGTTACAAGCGACAGTATCGACTTCAGCTCATCATCATTCAATGTTGCCGACAAAAAAACATCTAATAAGGTGTTGACCGTTACCAACGGTAACGTTCACGTTAACTCTGATATGTTGCTGACCGGTGAGATTGGCAAGGTTGAAGGAAAAGTTGCAGATGCTTCTCCAAAAACTAAGGATATCACTCTTGGAACTGAAACTTATTATTTACAATCATCAGATTTTGTTCCTGAAACATGGAGTGATCCGTATCTTACCTATCTAAAAATAATTGATGAGTCTTTCGTTTCATTCGATTCACAATTGTATTTTGATAAAGATGGTAAGGTTGTTTCTTCTTCAAAAGATGCCGCCGTATCAATTAATTCTTATGGTGAAATTCAAAGAATAGGCGATGAACTGCCATCCTCAATACATTTTGGCATCTATGCTTACGACTATAATTCTGAAAACGAAGAATTATACGATGTAACACTGAACATCAGCGCACAATAATAAAAGCGTGTAACGACAAAAAAAGTTGTCCGGATTCCGGGCAACTTTTTTTATGGTATAAACATTAATAGCGGCCAACGATTATCTTACAGATACTCCACCACCTTATCCATCTTCATTCCGTGTGATCCTTTAATCAGGACTGTAGAATTTGTGATGCTGTTCTCGGCCAAGTATTTTGCGCAGTCATCAGAATCATAGAAGCATTGGTAGTTATGGGCTTCCTTCAGGTTGCAGAAGTTGCGGCCTACAAGGAACACCTTTTCAAAGCCAAGTTTGCTTATCATACCAACAGTAACCCCATGCTCACGGCTTGAAGCAGTGCCAAGTTCGAGCATATCGCCAAGAATAAGCACTTTGTTGGGCATCTCAATATTTGCAAAGTTGTTGAGTGCGCTTTCCATACTCGATGGATTGGCATTGTAGCAATCAAGCAGAAGCGAATTTCCTTTGTCTGTTTTCACCAATTGCGAGCGGCTGTTAGCCGGGACATAACTCTCAATGGCATCTTTAATGCTGCTCGCACTGATACCAAAATTATACCCCACACTCACAGCTGCCAAAGCATTTTCAAAGTTGTATGCTCCAATCAAATGTGTATTAATCGTGTAGCAATCGCTTTTAGTGTCTTCTTCGTTGGCAATCATCTCATCGGACGGGATCCACTTGAACGACAGATAAACGGGACTGTTTATAATCTGTCCCTGGCAATGTGTAAACACTTTTGTGCCGTAATAAACAATGTTGTGCGGCGGGTTCATATCTTCAAGTGTCTCGTTGTCATAGTTGACAAACGCCATTCCATCGTTGTCATGCAGATACCTGTAGAGTTCGGCTTTTGCTTGCTTAACTCCTTCGAACGAGCCAAATCCTTCAAGATGTGCCCTACCCACATTGGTGATTATTCCAAAGTCGGGTGCGGCGATTTTGCAAAGTTTGGCAATCTCACCCTGGTGGCTAGCACCCATCTCTACAATGCCGAATTCATGCGTTTTGTCCATCGATAGTAGAGTGAGTGGCACACCAATATGATTGTTCAGGTTGCCTTGCGTATAAGCCACCTTGTATTTCTTTGACAGCACACGGGCAGTCAGTTCCTTAGTCGTAGTTTTGCCGTTGGTGCCAGTAATAGCAAGAATCGGTAAGCCAAGACGCTTGCGGTGATAGGCAGCCAGCTTCTGCAGTGTGTCGAGCACATCGTCAACAACAATGCAACGCTCGTTTTTGTTATAAGCTTCGTTGTCGATAATAGCGTAAGGACATTTTTTTAGGGCATGCTCCGCATAAGCGTTACCATCGTTTTTGTCTCCTTTCAAAGCAAAGAAAATCGAATCTTCCGATGCCAGACGGCTGTCTGTGCAGATGTGCGGATACTTGAGAAATATCTCGTATAGGGCTGAAGTATTCATATTAATTTGGTTCTAATAAAAAGCCCCGCTCTCACGGGGCTTTATGTTAATAATAATTGTTATCAGTTTCCTTTCGAATCCCCCACACGAGTCATTGCGCAGCGGAATCCCAAATCATCCTGGCTTTGATTCTCATCAAGGAACCGTCGTGTTCCGGCGCCCAGCCAATAGATTCGGTCGTGCCAGCCACCACCTTTGTAAACTCTCACGTGGTCACTTACAAGTGATGTCATGTTCGGGTCGAGACGGTCTTTACCAGTGAAGTACATTCTCTTTGAACCTCTATCACGCGGCGCGTCTTCGTTTGAATAATCAAGACTTGATTCAAAATCACCATCAAGGTAGTTGATGTTGTCGGAAGTCTGATAGTTGCGGCGGTCGATAGCTTCTTCGTCAGAAATCTCACGATAACGCAGACGGCCAAGGCTGTCTTTTTCTGCAACGTTGCCTTCCTCATCTCTAACAAGTGTTTTGAACACATTGCCACGGAACGGACGGAACTCTTCAACATCGTCTGCCGAAAGTGTACGATATACATCGGCAACCCATTCGTTGACATTACCTGCCATGCAATACAAACCGTAATCGTTAGGCCAGTATGATTTTACAGGTGCTGTAATATCGGCGTTATCGTTCAAGGCTCCGGCAACACCCATCATGTCACCTCTTGCTCTCATGGCGTTTGCCATAATGCGGCCTTTGTCTTTCGAGTCAGGATTACGGAAGCCGTCGCCAACCCACGGATAGATTTTACGCTCATAAACGCGCTCACCTACTGATGTTCCAACGATTGACAGAGCTGCGAACTCCCATTCGGCTTCAGTCGGGAGCCTGTATTTCGGAAGCAGCAAACCGTCTTCCATTCTAACCTTGCGGTAATCTTTATTTGGGTCAAGGTCTTCCATTTCGTTACCTACCGCACCTTCATATTGGTGAGCCAGATAAGCTTCAGTGTTAAAGTTCTGCGAACCCATCTGATTGGGGTCTTCAAGCAGGAATCCCAAGTTGATAAGGATACGCTCGTTCACGCGGTCGGTACGCCAAGCGCAATAGTCGTTAGCCTGCAGCCAGTTGACACCAACCACCGGATACTCCTGATATGCAGGGTGACGGAAGTAGTATTCAACATACGGCTCGTTGTAAGCCAATTTGCGTCTCCATACCAAAGTGTCAGGCAACGCTCTTTTGTAAACCTCGGGATACTCTACATAAACCCTTGATATCCAATATAGATACTCACGATAATCAAGATTGCTGATTTCGCATTCATCCATATAGAATGACGATACCGATACACGGCGCGGAATATTGTTCCAATCATAAAGAATGTCCTGTTCTACGCGGCCCATTGTGAATGTACCACCTTCGATGAACACCAAACCCGGTCCGGTTTCCTGCTCGTACTCACCGCGGAATTTTTCAAAACCACCATTGTCCGACAGGTTGTATTCCCAGCCAGTGGTTTGCGAAACTTCTTTGCCACAAGACATTAGCGCCACTGTGGCTACTGATATTACAATACTTAACTTATTCACTTTCATAAACGTTCTTTTTGTTTATCGTTCATTTTTAGCAACTACAAATATATATAAAATCACATATGACGCACTTTTTATCGTAAAAAAGACGGGCAGTCGATTGATTTATGCTTTTCTTTCCGCTTTGTCTCAAACAATTTGGTTATCGAAATCTCGTGAGCGTTGCCCATTCTTGTTGTTTTTTTATTAGTGTCAATATCATAACTATATGCAAGTCGGAAGTCTAATGCGCTGTAGCCCAATATTATGGACGCAAACGGCATGTCGGCGTTTAAGTTTTTCCGGCACGCTATGCCCATCAGCAGCCAATTTGCTTGTCCTATAACGTTGAATTGCAAATTTTGTTGCTTTCCCTGCTGCTGAAATATGACCATTGGTGTAATTTCTATGATATTCTTCTGTCCAAGTGTGGCGATTTTGCAAATATATCCGGCATCGAGCGTCAGTTTTATCGCTGTGCGCGACTCAATGGTTCCATCAATCGACTGCCTTGGCCGCAAAAGATGGTCGAGCACGGCACCAGCGAAAAAATCACCGGCTGTAACGCTTGCGCCTATACCGGCATCGAGCCGTACCCCCGACGATTTGTTCGGCACAAACTCTGTTTGCTCAAATGTCAAATCGGATGCCGAAAGGTATTTCTGAGCGAGCCCCAATCTTATTCCGTAGCGCATTTCCGACTGCCGGCCTGTTTTGACATGATAACTGCACGAACCATAAACTGAAGGTTTGGCGAAAGCGGCGGCGTGGTCGTTTGCAAATCCTATGCCGCATCCCAGGCTTTTGGCAACGGGCATATCGGCTGACGCTCCATAGAATTGGAATCCGGCATCGGCTTTATGCCATTGGTTCCGGTAGAACATATTCAGTCTTAGTTGGTCAGCCGAACCGGCCAACGACGGGTTGAGCGCGTGCAGATTGTAACACCATAGCGTCAGCGGGCTGTCCTGCGCATTGGCAGGCAGGCAACAAATAAGCATAGTAATTATCAGTGCGATTCTTAAAAGCATCCGCTCACAATTAAAGGCAATAAAATTAGTCATTCCGCCGTTTGCTCTCAGTTTAACGTTAAAAAAGAAGTTATATTTTTATAGCCTTGTAAACTTGTTTTTTATGATGCGATTTTGTGCAGTAATTATATTGGTTTTGAGCACTTTTGCCGCTTCGGCGCGGTTTAAAGTGCTTGATTCAGTTCAGCACGAAATCAGAAAAACCATAATGCAGCCCGACCGCGACATCAATTCCGGCACACCATTAATATATACACAGCTACTGACAGAGCACGACACCATAGGTGCCGACAGTATAATCGGACCTGCCAACTCGCTACTGAGCAGCGGCCGCTGGTTCATGATTAAAGTTGACACATCAGGTGTTTACAAACTGACGTACGACGAATTGAAAAAAATCGGGCTTGAAAATCCGCAAGACACCAGAATTTTCAGTTACGGCGGTGCAGACCTGCCCATCTACTGCGGTCAGCCCGTCCCCGACGACTTGTGCGAGATTCCGACACTCAAAGAAACGGGGGGCGATAGTGTGTTCGAAAGCGGAGACTACCTGATATTCTACGCACAAGGTCCTGTCGTATTGAACTATGACAACAATTATAAAATGTTTGTCCACTCGCGGCACCACTACTCAAACAGCATCTATCTTATGCTGACATCCGACCTTGGACCAGGCTTGGAAATGACCGCCTATCCGGCCAACGACTCGGTGCCCGACGCTGCTATAGCCACCATATATGACAGTTACGCCTACTATAGTCGTGAACGATACAATCTGGTGGCATCGGGGTTGCGGTGGTATGATAACCGACTAACAACCAATAGTATAGATTCTGTCGCGTTCAGTTTTGGTCATATTGTTGACGACAGGCCGGTGAAAGTGCTTGCTTCAATGGCCGGACGTAAAATGAACGGAACGGCATCGGCCTATTTCCGGTTCAGATATTTGGGCCATGATGTGGCTGCTTGCGACATTGTCAGGCCATACGATGACTACCGGTACGCTGATTTCCGCGAAAAAAATTTTTCATTCATACCATCGTCGCCGACATTCCATCTGGCCTACGGCCTAACCAGTTCGAACATCTCAACTGAAGGTTACATCAACAAGATATGCCTGAACGCTCGTGAGTGGCTCACTTACTCGGGTCGCCGGCAGTTGCACTTCCGTGATTCGCGCTCGGCTGACAGCACCGCTGTTATTTTTGAAATAGCCAACAACGGCAACACGCCGATGGTGATGGATGTCACCAATCCAACCAATCCGTTTCTTGTCGGTGTAAGCCACACTGACACTACATCGCGGTTTGCCGTGAAGCCGCAAGGAACGATACACGAGTTTGTGGCTTTTGACGCTAGTAATCTGCGGTCACCGATAACAAGCGGCAGCGATGTTGGTGTGATTGAGAACCAGAATCTGCACGGCAGTCCGACACCTGACATGGTTATTGTTACACCGCCTGAATTCATGGCGCAGGCCGACGAACTGGCTGAATTGCACCGCACTTACGACGGTTTTGCTGTCAAAGTGGTCACGCAACAGCAGATTTACAACGAATTTTCGGGCGGAACACCCGATGTGGCAGCCATAAGAAACTATGCCAGAATGCTTTATCAACGCAATGACAAGTTCGGTTACTTGCTTTTGTTTGGCGATGGCACCTACGATAACCGTAACATACTGGGTACCAATACCAATCACATTCTAACCTACCAGACCGAAGACGCAGAATCGATTAGCGAGAGTTGCGTGAGTGATGATTTCTTTGCTTTGCTCGATGACGGTGAAGGCGGGCTGACGGGCACACTCGACATTGCCGTTGGCAGATTGCCGGCAAACACTACCGACGAAGCCCAGTACATGGTGGACAAAATCCGGCGTCACATGACCGGTCGTGATCCTGGTGGCTGGCCAAATACCATCGCCATTATTGCCGATGACGAAGAAAACGGTGATTTTGTATACGATGCCGAACGGCTCAGCAATGTGATTGAAGAAAACCAGCCCGAATACAACATCAACAAGATTTACCTTGATGCCTACACTCAGATTTCAGGCTCGTCGGGCGCGACATACCCCACCGTGAACGAAACCATGAAGAAGCAGTTTGCCAATGGTGCGGCTGTTGTGGCATACATTGGGCACGGCGGCCCGCGAAAACTGTCGCATGAATCGATATTCATGCAGCAGGATGCCGATGCTCTGACCAATGCAGGCCGTATGCCGTTTGTGTTCACGGCTAGTTGCGAAGTTGGCCGTTTCGACGACCATACGTTCAACTCACTTGGCGAAATTCTTGTCCGAAATCCGAAAGGCGGTGCCATTGCGGCTTTGGTCACAACTCGCGTGGTTTACAATACAGCCAACAACGAATTGGGACGCAATATGTTCCATCAGGACATAACGAGCGGAATGCGCATTGGCGACATTGTAATGAACGCCAAAAACATCACAGGTTCGATATCATCAGCAAACAAACGCAAATTCACACTGCTTGGCGACCCGGCCATCCGTTTGGCACATTCGTGCGGCAATAGTGTTGAAGTGACCAGAATCAACGGTCGGCGGATAACGGCCAAGCCTGACACCATCAACGCCATCGATACTGTGACAATAGAAGGCCGCGTGTGTGACGCTGATGGTAATTTGCTAATTGCCAACGGAATACTGTATTCGACGGTTTTCGACAAACCGACAGTCTACACCACTCGCTCAAACGACAAGTCATCGCCGGCTATCGACTTTGAGACACAAAGCAGTGTGCTCTATCAGGGCCGGGCATCGATAACTGACGGGTATTACAAGTTCAGTTTCATTGTACCGAAAGACATCGACTATTCATACGGATTCGGCAAGGTGAGCATGTACGCCGTGCTCGATTCGACTGTTGCCACAGGCCATTCAAATCGGATACTAATTGGCGGAACCCCCGACGACGGCAGAGTGTTTGATTTCGACGGTCCGGAAATTGAGATTTACATAACCGACACCATTTTCACCAACGGCTTCATCGTCGGCAGCAACCCGATGGTGATGGCGCGGCTCTACGATGAGTCGGGCATCAACACCACCGGCAACGGCATCGGCCACGACATTGTGGCTATGGTTGACTACGATGTACGGTCGGCCATTGTGCTGAACGACTGCTACGAAGGACTCATCGACAATTATAACACTGGTGAAATCCGATTCAATCTTTACAATCTGGATGACGGCGAACACACATTGACACTGAAAGCCTGGGACATCTACAACAACCCGACAGAAGTTGAGATAAACTTTGTGGTGCGCAACAGCAGCATGCCCGCCATTGGCGATGTCTACAACTTTCCGAATCCCGTAACCGACGACACCTATTTTTATGTGAACCACAACCAGTCGGACAACATTATCGACGTCAGCATCACCATCTACGACACGCAGGGCCGCATTGTTGACCGAATCAGCGAGAAAAGGGGTGTCAGCGACACATCGCCACTGCATTGGAATTGTCGCGAACATGACGTCAACAGCGGAATCTATATTTTTGTCACTGAAATATCGGGTTCCATGGGTAAATGCAGCAAATCGGGCAAAATGGTTGTGTCAAGGCAATAAATCCACCCGAAATAAGTTTCTATATTTGCAACGAAAATTATAAAGTATGAGAAGATTCATTTTATCAGTTGCAGCACTTGTCTGCACTATGGGCTTGAATGCGCAAAGCGGCGCCAACTACAACCAGACTTTGGGTCAGGACGATAAGGCGAACGCCATCAACACGGCCGTTCCGTTCCTACGCATTGCACCCGATTCACGCTCTGGCGCCATGGGCGATGCCGGAATAGCACTGTCACCAGACGCTTACGCGCAAATATGGAACTCATCGAAACTGGCTTTCGTTGAATCGCCTTACGGCGTATCAATAACATACGTTCCATGGTTGCGACAACTCATCAACGATATGAATCTGGCCTATGTTTCGGGCTACTATCAGATTGACAAACTGCAGGCTGTTGGTGGAAGTTTGCGCTATTTCTCGATGGGAAATGTGAATTTCTACGATAACAACGGCAACGGTATGGGCAGCTACTCACCGCATGAGTTGGCTTTCGATCTGTCATATAACCGCAAACTGTCTGACAATTTCTCACTTGGTTTGGCCGGACGGTTCATCTATTCGAACCTTACTGGCGGTCAAGGCGGTCAGGACCAAGAGCAGGTCGAGAGCGGAAAGTCGTTTGCTGTTGACATCAATGGATACTATACCGACAAAGTGAAACTCGGGCAATACGACTGTGATTGGGCGGCAGGCTTCAGCATTAGCAATCTGGGTGCAAAACTCGGTTATACGGCTGAAACAAAGAATTTTATACCAACAAACCTTGGCGTTGGCGGTTCACTCACAATGAATATCGACAAGTACAATAAGATTACCGGAACCATTGATTTCAATAAATTACTGGTACCCACACCGCCAATTTATGAGACAGACGAAGTTGGCGAAAAACACATCGTAAAGGGTAAAAGCGACGATGTAGGCATCATTCAGGGTGTATTCCAGTCGTTTGGTGACGCCCCCGATGGTTTCAGCGAAGAGATAAAAGAGATAACCACATCGATTGGTGCTGAGTATTGGTACGCTAACCAGTTTGCAGCGCGCCTGGGCTATTTCCACGAGAATGCAAAAAAAGGCAACCGCAAATATTTTACGGCTGGCGTTGGAATGCGGATGAAGATGCTCGGACTCGATTTCTCATACCTGATTCCGGCAGGCAACTTCTCAAATAGTCCGCTGAAAAACACATGGCGGTTCTCTCTGATAATCGATTTCGAAGAATTGGCCAGCAAATAAATTTTCAGGGGCGTTCATCGCCCCTTTTTTAGTTTATAATCAGTTTGCTATGAAAACCTACGGCTTAGTTGGCTACCCGCTTGGACACTCTTTTTCGCAAGATTATTTCACAAAGAAGTTCGCGGCCGAAAATATTGATGCCCAATATCTTAACTTTCAGATAGAAGACATTGCGCTATTCTCTGAAAAGGTGCTGACAATGCCTGGTTTGGCCGGACTGAACGTCACCATTCCCTACAAACAGAAGGTGATGCAATTCCTTGACGAGATTGACGTAACTGCGCAAAAAGTTGGTGCAGTGAATGTTGTAAAGATTATAAGCGATGGTGACAAAATACGTCTGCGCGGCTGCAATTCCGATGTTGTTGGTTTCGAAAACTCGTTGAAGCCGCTGCTGAAACCTTGTCACTCAAGCGCATATATTCTTGGCACTGGCGGTGCGTCGAAAGCCGTACGCTATGTGCTCGAGAAACTTGGTATTAACTATCAGTTTGTATCACGTAATGCCGATGCAGCCAACAATATTTTATCATATCAGCAACTAACTGCTGATTTAATTGAGAGTCACAGACTTATCGTTAACTGCACACCGCTTGGTATGTCGCCCAAAATCGATGCTTGTCCCGACATTCTCTACTCGGCCATCGGCTCTGACCATCTTTGCTTCGACTTGATTTACAATCCCGAAACCACCTTGTTTCTGCAAAAAGCCAAACAACAAGGCGCAACAATCAAAAACGGCCTTGATATGCTAATCGGTCAGGCTGTAAGGGCTTGGGAAATTTGGAATGAATGAAAGGTTGAAGAAATATTGTAATTCACTACTTTCGCGCCCGATTTCAGAAGAATAGATTATGTGGCTGTTGTTTGCATTATTGTCGAGTGCGCTGTTAGGTTGCTACGACATTTTCAAAAAAGCATCGTTACGTGGAAACGCTTATATTCCAGTACTTTTTGTGGCAACCGCCACAGGTGCGGTACTGTTTAGCATTGTGCTGATGCTGTCAAGGTTTGGGGCTGTTTCAGAAGACAATCTTTTCTACGTTCCCGAGATTACAGCACACGAGCATCTTCTGTATTTCATAAAGGCGATGATTGTCGGCAGTTCGTGGATTTTCGCCTATAAAGCATTGAGTCAGTTGCCGATAACTATTGTGGCACCTATTCGTTCAACGGGCCCGGTTTGGACAATAGCCGGCGCATTTGTGATTTATGGTGAACGCTTCAACGGCTGGCAGTGGCTGGGCTTTGCGGTGGTCATCTTCTCGTCGTACCTATTCGCCAAAGCAGGCAAGAAGGAAGGCATCAACTTCAAGAGCAACCATGCCATCTGGGCCATTGTTACGGCTACTTTGCTCGGTTCTGTTTCATCGCTGTTCGACAAATACCTACTTGCCAACTATGATCGCATGGCCGTACAAACCTGGTATTCAATCTATATGGGCGTTTTCATGCTGATACCATTGGCTTTTTGGTTGCCCAAACGCGCTGTACCGCCGTTGTTCAATTGGCGCATCATCATTCCAATGATTGGCATCACCCTTTCGGTGGCCGATTTCATGTATTTCTATGCCCTTTCGCGCCCCGAAGCCTTGCTTGGGGTGGTATCGGTTCTGCGGCGAAGCAGCGTTGTGCTGGCGTTCTTGTTAGGTGCTGCCATCTTTCATGAGCACAATCTTAAATCGAAAGGCATCGCCCTTGCGGGAATTATTATCGGTGTTTGCGTGCTGGTGCTGGGTAGTTAAGCACATTATAATCATTAGCAAAATATACTGACCAGATTTACATAAACCTGAGTTGTGTATTGTTTGGCACGCCCAACATATACACACTCAATATTTTCGTTTTCCGTTTGCGGCTTCCGTATGTTTGGTCCTAAAACGAAGCGAGCCCCGACTCCTATTGGAATCGGGGCTCGCTGAAGGCGGGCGGCGTCCTACTCTCCCACTGTACGCAGTACCATCGGCGCCGAAGGGCTTAACTTCTGTGTTCGGGATGGGAACAGGTGGGTCCCCCTCGCTATAGCCACCCAAATGTCT
>JAEEGJ010010642.1_pt1 | contig 23841 bp, 19 predicted proteins | sample 8958761 | NCBI WGS metagenome assembly JAEEGJ01 (sample SAMN16246546, study PRJNA631951) | gut metagenome | biome: gut microbiome; feature: rumen; material: RS-attached | host: Bos | place: Iran: Karaj | collected 2018-10 | reverse complement strand
GAAGTCGAGGAATACAGCCAGACCCGTGTTGTTGACGCCGAAGCCCTTGTCGCAACGCTCCTTAGCGGCACGAGAGGCAACGTCACGGGGAACGAGGTTACCAAAGGCAGGATAGCGGCGCTCCAGATAGTAGTCGCGGTCCTCTTCGGGAATCTCCCAACCCTGCTTCGTTCCAGCCTGCAGAGCCTTGGCATCCTCAAGCTTCTTGGGTACCCAGATGCGGCCGTCGTTACGCAGCGACTCAGACATCAGCGTCAGCTTAGACTGCTTGTCGCCATGAACGGGGATACAGGTGGGGTGAATCTGGACGTAAGAGGGATTAGCAAAGTAAGCACCCTTGCGATAGCACTGAACGGCAGCGGTGCAGTTACAGCCCATAGCGTTGGTAGAGAGGAAGTAGGTGTTGCCATAACCACCAGTGGCGATGACCACGGCATTGGCGCTGAAACGCTCCAGCTTACCGGTGCAGAGGTTCTTGGCAATAATGCCACGAGCACGACCGTCGACGATGACCACGTCCTCCATCTCATAGCGGGTATAGAGCTTCACCTTGCCGGCCTTCACCTGACAGCTCAGCGAGCTGTAGGCACCGAGCAGCAGCTGCTGGCCCGTCTGACCCTTGGCGTAGAATGTACGGCTTACCTGAGCACCACCGAACGAACGGTTGGCCAGCATGCCGCCATACTCACGGGCAAAGGGAACGCCCTGAGCCACGCACTGGTCGATGATGTTGTTGCTGACCTCAGCCAGACGATAGACGTTGGCCTCGCGGGCACGGTAGTCGCCGCCCTTCACGGTGTCGTAGAACAGGCGATAGACAGAGTCGCCATCGTTCTGATAGCACTTGGCGGCATTGATACCGCCCTGGGCAGCAATGGAGTGAGCGCGACGAGGAGAGTCCTGAATGCACAGGTTGATGACATTGAAGCCCATCTCACCGAGTGAGGCGGCAGCTGACGCGCCAGCCAGACCGGTACCAACGACGATAACGTCGAGCTTCAGCTTGTTCTTCGGGTTAACCAGACGCTGATGAGCCTTATATTCCTTCCATTTCTCAGGCACTGGTCCTGCGGGAATCTTTGAATCTATTACTTTAGCCATAATAATCTTTTAATGCTTAATTCATAATTCATAATGCATAATTAGCAGCCACCTGCATAGCAATAGAGGCTTGGGGCGCACTTGAAGGCGAAGGCCAGCACAACCACCAAGAAGCCCAGCATGAGCAGGGTGGTGTAGATGAAGCCAATGACCTTCCAACGGCAGAACCAGATTTTACCACTGATACCCAGGGTCTGCATAGCACTCCAGAAGCCGTGCGTCAGGTGGAACCAGATGGCGCAAAGCCAGATGATGTAGAGCACGACAAACAGCGGGTTGCCAAAGGTGTCGATGATGAAGGCGAAACCGTCAGAGGGCAGGTGACCTGCACTGAAGCCCATGATTTCGGCAAACATCATGTTGTACCAGAAGTTAAACAGGTGGAGCAACAAGCCCAGGAGGATGATAATACCCAGCACGAGCATGTTCTTCGATGCCCATTCCACTTTGCCGGCATTTACCGTTGTTGCAACATCGTAGCGATTGTCACCGCGGGCAGTACGGTTCTGTGCCGTCAGGATGAAGGCATAGACAATGTGAATCACAGCGAGGGCAGCCAGACCGATAGTAGCCACAACGGCATACCAGTTGGCACCCAGCAATTCGCAAATCATGTTGTAAGCCTCACCAGAGAACAGCGCGACAATGTTCATGCAACAGTGGAATGTCAAGAACAGAATCAGCGCAATACCGGTTACGGACATCACAACCTTGCGACCGATAGATGAATTAATTAACCACATAAACTGAATTTAAATTATTAATAATTTTGAAAATTAAATACTTGATAATAGGTATCACGCATGCATTTTAGGCTACAAAGATAATAAAAAATCATGAAACGCGCAAACGTTTTCGTAAAAAGATGGTATAATTATATGATTTTTCTCAGGCCGCCTTAAGTATTTGCATGAAAAGATAGCAGTTATTCCAAATTTTTTGTACTTTTGCAGTTGGAATAATTTTAAAAAGACTAACATGAATAAAAAACTACTCATTACGATTTGTTTGACGGCAATAGTAGCCTTTACTTTTGCCCAAGCACCCCATGAAACAGGTACTTACTATGCCAAGGCACATGGCAAGTGCGGTGAAGAACTGAAGAACGCCCTTTTCGAGATAATCAAGAATCCGGCGGTCATCGACTATGACTCCCTATGGATGGCCTACAATACGAGTGATGCCAGAACGATAGATGATGGAGAAGGACCCGTTGAAATTATCTGGGACATGTATTCAAGCGTCTCACGCTATCCGCTCTACACCTATCCTCACGGGTCAGGTGCCGGCAATACCGAAGGTGTGAAGGGTATTCAGCGTGAACACTCCATGCCCAAGAAATGGTTCAATCCGACTGATGCTTCGGCAGGCGGTACAAAATACTATTATGATGTGCGCCCCATGTATTCTGACCTGGTACACCTCATTCCTACTGATGCTGTCTGCAACAACAACCGCAGCGACCTCTCTTATGCCGAAGTGGCAGCAGACCAGATACAATGGGAGTCAGCCGGCGGTTTCAGCAAGAAGAGCAAAACAGGCGGCTGTTCTACGCCAGGATGGGCTGAGCAGGCTGCCAATCCGGCCAAGACCCGTGTCTTTGAACCGAATGATGAATACAAAGGTGACCTGGCCCGCATCTACTTCTATATGGCGACGTGCTACCAGCCAGGTTATTTCACATGGTTGCCTGTTCGTGATGATGGCAAGAAAAAAATCGGTGAAGCAGCAGCTTTGTCAAGTAATCATTGTGGAACGTGGGGTTCAACCACCGACGGAACGGATATAACCGTAACCAGCGATATGTTTGATGCCGGCAGTGAAGATGCCTATCAGCCCTTTGCTCCGTGGGCTTTGGACATGTTGATGAGATGGTCGAAGGAAGACCCTGTCAGCCAGAAGGAAATCGACCGTAACGAAGCAATCTGGCAGTTTCAGGGCAACCGCAATCCGTTTGTTGACTATCCCGGTTTGGAAGACTATGTCTGGGGCGACAAGAAAGAGGAGCCTTTCGACTATGGTGGTGAAATCGTGGAAGAGCCTATTTCCGACAATTGTGAGACAGCGCTCAACAATGCGGTCTTAGGCGTTGACTGGAGCGAAACAGGAAACTTGCGTGACTATTGGACGCGGACACCTATATCCTTTGAGAAGGATGGCATTACCTTTACCTACAGCTATGGCATGGAAGGCAAGTCGTTGTATGCTGATGAGGGTGAAATCCGACTCTACAACTACAATACGCTGACCCTGACAGCTCATAACAACGACCTGACAAAGGTGGAACTGACCATTTCGGGACAAAACAATGATGATAAAACACTGGTCGCGTCTGTCGGTGAAATGGAAGATAATGTATGGACAGGAACGGCCAAGGAGGTGATTTTTGCATCAAACTATATCAGTTCCAGAAAATTGGGTGGTGAAACCATCAACTACTATCTGGGATTGAAGAATATCAAGGTTACTGTAGCAGACCCCACCGGTATCGAAGAAATTCACTACGCTGTTGTTGCTGATGACCGCATCTACAACCTGCAGGGTGTGCTGATGGATGCAGGACAGCTGAAGCCTGGCATCTACATCAAGAACGGCAGAAAGTTTATTATCCGATAAAGTCTTTTCATGACGCAAGCATAAAAGCGTCTTACGAAAAACAAAAAAGGCTGTGAGAGTTGATTCCTCACAGCCTTTTTTTGAAGCATCAGGTTATCTCATGGCGAAGAACACACCGTCGTTGGCCAGCATGCGAGCCTCGTAGACACCCGTCTCGTTGAGAGTGAAGTCCTTGGTCATGCCGTTGATGTTAGCCTGGATGGTGCCGTCGGTATTGAAGCGGAAGATTTCCTTGACAACGCCGTTCTGCTCCATAGACCATGAGTCGTTCTCGCTATTGTGGATGAAATGGGTCACCTCGCCGGTAGGAGCCTTGACCTCATAGCCGTTTTTCAGGGTCGTGACTGCATAGTAGCGGCCGTCCTTGCCCATCACCTGCTGAGTCTTGCCAATGTTGCTGGCAACGGGGTTATCACCCGACCAGAACTCGATGGTATTCAGTACCAGGACGTCACACAGCGTGCAAATACTACCAACGATGGGTACCAGGATGAAGCCGACGATGGCATTGACAAATTTGTTGCTGGTCATGTGGTTTTGCCAGTCGATGTACTTGTTCCAAAGTCCGTATTTACCAACGAAACATGAACTGAACAGGAAACTTCCTGCGAGGAGGCATACGGCCACTTTCAAACTAATTCTCTTCATAATGTTTTTTAGTTTTTTAAATTAATAAATAGGGTTTATAGTAAAAAAATTGATTCTGTTCCCATATTGAAGAGCAAATCGAGTATCGAGAGGTTAGGCAGAAAACCATGCTTGTGCTGGAATACCTGCCAATAGTTTCTTGGTGTGAAGTCAGCGTCAGGCAGCGGATGCTTGGCATTGATGACAACACGGAAGTCAGCGATGTCTGAGGGTTGATGTCTGGGGGTTGATGTCTGGGGGTTGGTGTCTGAAGTATATTCAGTGGAATAGCTGACATTCGGATGGATGTCAATCAGTTCGCAGACTTTCTGGCGAATGGCCTCGTTGAAATCGATTAAAAATTCGTATTTTCGTTCAAAGAAGAGGCGGAGGTCATCAGCATAATAGTCGAAGAAAGGACTCTCGCTATAGGCACTCTGCAGGGCATTCCAATGGACGCGTCGCCACTGGTTGTGGTCGCTGATGCGGAGGTCCTTTGTCAGTATCTTATCGTCAGCGTGTTCTACAGGAACAGTCAATGCCTGCACGCCGTTGGCTGTAGCGATGACACAGCGGTTGCGGTAGGTCTGCTTCTGATAGGAGTCATACTGTTCAATGATAACCCGGTCATAGCGATATAGCTTCTGATACCACTGTACGGGTCCGAAATAGGTTGTTTGCAGCAGGGCGGTCGTCATTGCAGTCGGATGTTTTTTCTATTATACAAGACTGAGACGACACGTCCAATGATGCTACGCTCAGGAATGAAGCCAAAGAAGCGTGAGTCGGCAGGGTTCTGTTGGTTGATAGACTCCAGCCAATAGTAGTCTGTCTTGGCGCAATTTATCAGACCAGGTACGGTCTGCAGACCGTCAACCGTGTGGATGGTATCTCCAGGTACTGCCGTACAGCGGGCTATACATATCCCTGCGATGGAATCGCCCGGTACGGTAAAGGCAACGATGTCGCCTCGCCTTACGGGACTGCGCATCAGCCTGCTGTATGGCAGTAGTCCGTTGCCCTCGATGCGCAAACCATAGCTGCACCGGTTGATGAGCAAGCGGTCACCATTCTTGTAGAGTGGTGCCAGTCCGTCCCCCGTAACGCCATGTATGGAAAAGGCCAGCGTACGAAACACCAGCATCAGCGCGAATGCTGATGCAAATGCTATTACGTACTTCAACCAGCCTGCCATTATTTACTTGATATTGTCTACAAAGCGGAATAGGCGATTCCATCGGATACCTCCGAAGCCATGCCGGTCCGGGTCGCTGCTCCACCAAATGAAGATGGGCTTTCCGACGATGTGGTCTTCCGGCACGAATCCCCAGTAGCGCGAATCCAGTGAGTTGTGGCGGTTGTCACCCTGCATCCAGTAGTAGTCCATCTTGAAGGTGTACTTCGTGGTTTCCTTGCCGTTGATGTAAATCTTGCCATCCTTCACTTCCAGCGTATTACCCTCATAGGTGCGGATCGGACGCTCGTAAATGGGGAGGTTCTCCAGCGTCAGGTCGATGCTCTGGCCCTTGGCGGGAATCCAGATGGGACCATAGTTGTCGCGGGTCCAATGCAGGTTGCCGTTCAGCGGGTAGATGTCCCATTCGTCAGCGTCTATGTTTGGCGTGATGCTTTCTGTGAAGCCTTTAGCCTCCAGTTCTTTCTTGGCATGCTTGGTCAGCGGCATGTACCCCAAGGTGTTGAGGCTCATGAGGTCTTCCATGGTGATGCCCAGTTCCTTCATGGTGTCATCGTCCAGCCTCTGCTTCAACTTGACATGATAGGTGTACTGCACGTTGTCAGGTTCCTTGTTGGCTTTACCGTCCAGATAGATGATGCGGTCCTTGATCTGCAGCGTCTGTCCCGGCAGTCCTACACAACGCTTGACATAGTTCTCACGACGGTCTGTAGGTCGGGTGATGATTTCGCCGAACTCCTGCCGGTTCTTTTCCAGATAGTCACGCCCTAACTGATACAATTCGCTGAAATATTTGATGCGCTGTTCAGCAGAGAGGGAGTCCGGATTGGGGCGTGTCTCCCATTGGCCGTAGCCATAGCCGTAGCAGTTCCGATAGAAGTCCTCTGCCTGGTGACGGGGGTCGGCAGTGAGGGTGTCACCTGCCGGATAGTTGAATACGACGATGTCGTTCAGCTCCACCTTACCCAGTCCTTTCACGCGGCGGTAGTCCCAATGGGGCCATTCGATATACGACTTGCACTCGAAGACGGGCAGTGTATGCTGCGTCAGCGGCATGGTCAGCGGTGTCTCTGGGATGCGCGGGCCATAGCTTACCTTCGAAACGAAGAGGTAGTCGCCAGTCAGCAGCGATTTCTCCAATGAACTCGATGGAATGACATAATTCTGGAAGAAAAACAGGTTGATGAAGTAGACGGCTACCAGGGCAAATACCAGGGCGTCAACCCATGACATCACCCATTTGACAGGGCCTTCCGACTCTTTCCACCATTGCCATTTGATTTTCTTGGTGATATACACGTCATAGATGAATGGGACGACCAATAGTCCCCACCACGATTTCACCCAGTAGAGGAACAGCAGGTAGAGCACCAACACGCAGATGAACTTGGCCCACTGCACCTTCATGTTCAATTTGTTTTTTTCTCTTTTTTCCATTCTGGTTGTTGTTTCTTGATTCCACGCTTTTGACGCTGTCAGACAGGGTGTCAGTTGCGCCAGCCATGCCGATTTAATCTCTCTTAATGTTACTTTCAGAATTTAAACATATCAGAGATGGTTAACAGCCCCTGATGGTCCTTGGTATATTCTGCGGCCAGCACGGCGCCGAGGGCAAAGCCCTGTCGGGAATGGGCATCGTGGGTTATGGTGATGATGTCGGCTTCCGAGTCATAGCGAACGGTATGGATACCGGCCACCTCGCCGCGACGGATATGGTCGATGCGCAACAGCTTCGGATCGGTGGTGTCTTCAGCCCAGGACTCCTTGCGGTCGATGTTCTCCAGAATGCCTTCAGCCAGGGTGATAGCCGTGCCGCTGGGGTGGTCGAGCTTATGTACATGATGGGTTTCCTCCATCTCGACGTCATACTGGGGGAACTGGTTCATAATCTTGGCCAGATACTTGTTGACGGCCGAGAAGATGGCCACGCCGATGCTGAAGTTCGAGGCCCAGAACAGCGTCTGTCCCTCTTCCGAGCACATGCGCTTCACATCGTCACCATGCTCCTTCATCCAGCCCGTAGAGCCCGATACCACTTTGACGTGATGCTTGAAAGCACGCAGATAGTTGCCATAGGCCGCCTGCGGAGCCGTAAACTCAATGGCTACATCAGCACTTTTAAAGGCCTCGCTGTCGAAGTCCTCTTGATTATCAATGTCGATAATACTCACAATTTCATGACCACGGCTGAGGGCTATCTGTTCAATCATCTTGCCCATCTTGCCGTAGCCGATTAAAGCTATTTTCATATTTATAATGTATTAATACGCTGCAAAGGTACAAAAATAATTGAAAATTGAAAATTGAAAATTGAAAATTTTGCTGCCGCATTCATTTTTTCAATTCTTCAATTCTTCAATTTTTCAATTTTATTTCTTAATTTTGCGCCATGTTAATCAATGAGAAGACTTGGGAGTTTGTGCGCCGGCATGCCGATGACGACGTGCGAAAGCTGGCTTTGCAGGGAACCAGGGACGGTGAAGTAGACCTGCCGATGGCTTTGCAGCAGATAGCTGGCTGGCAGACGGCACGTCGTAAGTTGCCGTCGTGGGCTGCAGTTGAAGGCATCGTCTATCCGCCTCATTTGAATATGGAGCAATGTTCCAGCGAACGGACGGCGCGCTATAAGGCACAAATAGTCGGCAGGGGTGACATTTTCGTAGACTTGACAGGCGGTTTCGGCATCGACTTTTACTGGCTTTCACAGGGCTTTCAGCAACGCATCTATGTGGAGCAAAACGAGGCGTTGTGTACTTTAGCAGACCATAATTTCCGCCAATTGGGTCACGCTTGTATGGTGAAGTGCAGCACGGCAGCCGCTTTCCTTCAGACCCTCACCCATGCGGATCTCATTTTTCTGGATCCAGCCCGTCGCAACGAACATGGCGGGCGTACTTACGGCATTGTCGACTGCACCCCTAACGTCTTGGAAATGCTGCCTTTATTGCTGCAGAAGTCCGACCGCATACTGCTCAAACTCTCGCCTATGCTTGACTGGCAGGCGGCAGTCACCGAGCTGCAGTTCGTCAGCGAGGTTCACATCCTCAGCATCGACAATGAGTGCAAGGAGCTGTTGTTGCTATTGGAGCCGTCAGCCGAACCAAGGTCTGTGGAGGACTGTCTTGTGGTCTGCGTCAACAACAATCAAGTCTTCAAAATCGACGCGAAGGAGCAGGGTAGGGATTTACTTCAAGTAAAGTCGGGGTTTACTTCAAGTAAAACGGGAGTTTACTTCAAGCAAAATCAGGAGCCCCTTTTTCTCTACGAACCGAATGCCTCCATCATGAAAGCCGGCTGCTTCTCTGTGCTGGAGCAGCGTTTTCCCGTCAGTCAGGTAGCCCCCAATTCACACTTGTTCCTTTCTTCCGATGAAATCGGTGATTTTCCAGGAAGGAGGTTTCAGATTCAGTCCATTTCATCGCTGAACAAGAAAGAATTGTCGTCAGTCCTGGCACCGTTGGAACGGGCCAATATGACCGTGAGAAATTTTCCGATGACCGTTGACCAACTGCGCAAGAAGCTGAAGTTAAAGGACGGCGGCGACACTTACATCTTTGCTACAACGACGGCAGACGGCCAGCACAGGCTCTTGATTTGCCGTAAAATAGGTTAAAAATTTTGGGCTTTTCGCGCTTTTTACCTATCTTTGCACAATTAATCAAAATATTTTACAGGACTATGCCATCAGTAGAGATTCGGAAAGTGACCAATAAGAAGGAACTCGATGCTTTCATCCAGTTTCATTATGACTTGTATCGCGGAAACCTGTATGATGCCCCCAATCTGTACAGTGACGAGCTTCATACGTTGCGCAAAGACCGTAATGCGGCCTTTGAATTCTGTGAGGCAGAGTATTTCCTGGCCTACAAGGATGGAAAGGTCGTAGGACGTGTGGCAGGCATCATCAACAAACGAGCCAACGAGCAGTGGGAAACCCATAGTGTGCGCTTCGGATGGATTGATTTTATCGACGACATTGAAGTGTCGAAAGCCTTGTTGGATGCTGTCGAGAGTTGGGGCCGTTCCAAAGGCATGACGAACATTATCGGTCCCTTGGGCTTCACGGATATGGACCCTGAGGGCATGCTCATCGAGGGCTTCGACCAGATGGGTACGATGGCCACCATTTATAACTACGACTACTATCCCCGCCACATAGAACAGTTGGGTGGCTGGACCAAGGATAACGACTACGTGGAGTACAAGCTCATCGTGCCTAAGGACGGTATGCCCGAGAAATACAAGAAGGTTGCCGAGCTGGTGATGAAGCGCTATAACCTGCATCCCATGCACCCCAAGCGCAGCCAGGTATTCGGCAAGGAACAGTACGGCCGCAAGGTGCTTGACGTTGTCAACAAGTCTTTTGGCCATCTTTATGGCTATTCGCAGATGACAGAAGCGCAGATCGACGAATACCTGAAAATGTATTTCCCGATGCTGGACATGGATCTGCTTTGCCTGATTGAGGACTGGAACACGCCCGACCATGACATCATCGGTGTGGGTATCTCTATTACGAATATGACCCGTGCTTTGCAGAAGTGCCATAATGGCCGTTTGTGGCCTTTAGGCTGGTGGCATTGCCTGCGGGCATTGAAGTTCCATAAGGCGGAGTGCGTCGACCTGATGCTTGTGGGCATTCTGCCCGAATATCAGCAGAAGGGTGCCAATGCCCTGCTGTTCTATGACCTCATCCCCAGATATCAGAAATATGGTTTCAAGTGGGGCGAGACCAATGTCGAGATGGAGACTAACGACAAGGTGCAGAGCCAGTGGCAGTATCTTGAGCATGTACAACATAAGAGAAGAAGATGTTATAAGAAAAGCTTATGAACGAAGACAATCAAATCATCGAAGAACAGGTACAATATACTGACGACAACATCCGGCACCTGTCGGACATGGAGCATGTGCGCACCAGACCAGGCATGTATATCGGTCGTTTGGGTGATGGTTCTTTGCCTGAAGACGGTATCTATGTCTTGTTGAAGGAAGTGATAGACAACTCCATCGACGAATTCAAGATGAAAGCCGGCGACCGTATTGAGATTACTATTGACGAGAACCTGCGCGTCGCTGTCCGCGACTATGGCCGCGGCATTCCGCAGGGAAAGCTCATCGAGGCTGTCAGCGTCTTGAATACGGGCGGTAAGTACGATTCGAAGGCTTTCAAGAAGTCGGTAGGTCTGAACGGTGTTGGCGTCAAGGCTGTCAATGCCCTGAGCAGTCACTTTGAAGTCGCCAGCTTCCGTGACGGTAAGGTGCGCCGTGCTACCTTTGAGCGCGGCATCCTGCAGACCGACGTGACAGAGGACAGTCAGGACGAGAACGGTACCTATATCTTTTTTGAACCCGACAGCACTTTGTTTAAGGACTATAAGTTCCAGGATGACATCGTGGAGAACATGCTGCGCAACTATACCTACCTCAATACGGGTCTGGCCATCATGTACAACAACCGCCGCATCCTGTCACGCCACGGACTGGAAGACCTGCTGAAGGACCGCATGACCAACGATGCCCTCTATCCCATCATCCATCTGAAAGGCGAGGATATTGAGGTGGCTTTCACCCATGCCAACCAATATGGCGAGGAGTATTACTCATTCGTCAACGGTCAGCACACCACACAGGGCGGTACTCACCAGAGTGCCTTCAAGGAACACATTGCCAAGACCATCAAGGAGTTCTTCGGCAAATACGAGTATGGCGATATCCGTACAGGCATTGTGGCGGCCATTGCCATCAACGTCGAGGAACCCGTCTTCGAGAGTCAGACCAAGATCAAGCTTGGTTCTACGCTGATGGCTCCTGACGGCGAGACCATCAATAAGTATGTCGGCGACTTCATCAAGCAGCAGGTGGACAACTATCTGCACATTCATCAGGACGTGGCTGAAGTCATCGAGCAGAAGGTTAAGGAAAGCGAGCGCGACCGCAAGGCGATGGCTGGCGTTGCCAAGATAGCCCGTGAACGTGCCAAGAAAGCTAACCTGCACAACCGCAAGTTGCGCGACTGTCGCATCCACTTCTCGGATGTCAAGAACGAGCGCAAAGAGGAGTCGTGCATCTTCATTACCGAGGGTGATTCGGCCAGCGGCAGTATCACCAAGAGCCGCGACGTCAACACACAGGCCGTCTTCTCGCTGCGCGGCAAGCCGCTGAACTCCTTCGGACTGACCAAGAAGGTCGTTTACGAAAACGAGGAGTTCAACTTGCTACAGGCAGCCCTTGATATTGAAGAGGGACTTGACACGCTGCGCTACAACAAGGTGATAGTCGCCACCGATGCCGATGTTGACGGCATGCATATCCGCCTGCTCATCATCACTTTCTTCTTGCAGTTCTTCCCGGAACTGATCAAGAAAGGGCACGTCTATGTGCTTCAGACGCCGTTGTTCCGCGTCCGTAACCGCCGCACAAAGATTCGCAACAAGGAGATGCGCGACGATGGCAAAAAGGGCGACTTTGTCACCCGCTACTGTTACAGCGAAGAGGAGCGCGTCAAGGCCATCCAGGATTTGGCTCCAGACCCGGAAATCACCCGTTTCAAAGGTCTTGGTGAGATTTCTCCAGAGGAATTTGCCGGTTTCATCGGCCCCGACATCCGTCTGGAACAGGTGACGCTCCACAAGAACGACCAGGTACAGAAGCTCTTGGAATACTATATGGGCAAGAATACCATGGAACGCCAGAACTTCATCATTGACAACCTGGTCATCGAAGAAGACAAGCCCGAAGATTATGACTATGAATAAGAAAGTTTTGTGTACAGCGATTCTGTCGCTGCTCTTTATACCTTTACATGCGCAGCATCGCGACGATGCTTCCTTGCGAAAGTTGCAGATAGCAGAGATGGCTATCAACAGTCTGTATGTCGATAGTGTCGACGAACAGAAACTGGTGGAGGATGGTATTCGTGGCATGCTTGAGAAGCTCGACCCACATAGCAGTTACCTGACCGCCAAGGAGGTCAAGGAGGCCAACGAGCCCCTGCAAGGCAATTTTGAAGGCATTGGTGTTCAGTTCAATATGGTGGAAGACACCTTGCTGGTCATTCAACCTGTTACCGGTGGACCGTCCGAGAAGGTGGGCATCGTGGCTGGCGACCGCATCGTTAGCGTCAACGATACCGCCATTGCCGGTGTCAAGATGTCAAAAGAGGAAATCATGCGCCGCCTGCGCGGACCGAAGGGCACAAAGGTCAGGTTAGGCGTTGTGCGACACGGCATTGCCGACGTATTGTCGTTCAAGGTGGTGCGCGACAAGATTCCCGTCCATTCCATCGATGCCACCTATATGATTCGTCCCACCATAGGTTATATCCGTATCGGTAATTTCGGTGCCACCACTTACGATGAGTTTTGCGAGAGTCTGAAGCGCCTTCAGCAGCAGGGTATGGAATCATTGATACTCGACCTCCAGGAAAATGGTGGAGGCTACCTGCATGCAGCCGTACAGATTGCCAACGAATTCCTGCAGCGGGGCGATTTGATTGTTTATACCCAAGGCAGACAGGTACGGCGCATGGAATACCGTGCCGATAGCGGCGGATTGTTCAACACAGGCAAGCTCGTGGTGCTCGTTGACAGCTATACCGCATCAGCAGCCGAAATCGTGGCAGGAGCCGTACAGGACCAAGACCGCGGCATCGTTGTCGGACGGCGCACCTTTGGCAAGGGACTTGTCCAACGTCCCATTGACCTGCCTGACAATTCGATGATACGACTGACTATAGCCCACTATTATACCCCTTCTGGCCGTTGCATCCAGAAACCCTACGAGAAAGGCAAAGTCAAGGACTACGCCATGGATGTCTATAACCGCCTCAAGAGCGGTGAACTGATGAGTGCCGACAGCGTCCATTTTGCTGACTCGCTGAAGTATTACACCCTGCGTGAACATCGTGTGGTCTATGGCGGAGGCGGAATCATGCCCGACGAGTTCGTTCCGCTTGACACCACCAAATACACCCAGTTCCATCGGGTACTGTCAGCCAAATCGCTGGTCATCAATGCCAACCTGCATTATGTTGACCAGCATCGCAAGCAGTTGCAGCAACAGTACAAGACCTTTGCTGACTACCGTCAGGGTTTTGAAATGCCGCAGGAAGTCATTGACGGCATTCTGCACGAAGCCGAACAAAAGGGCATCAAGCCAAAAGACGATGCAGAACTTGAACAAACCCTACCATATCTGCGTCTGCAACTCAAAGCCTTAGTCGCTCGTGACCTATGGGGTATGGACGAGTATTTTGCCATTATGAACGAAACGAATGACATCGTACTTCGCGCATTACAGTTAATCAATCAAAAGCAGAACCCTTAGGATTCTGCTTTTGATTGATTGCTATTAAGATGAAGCTTTTATTTTCAAGATATATTTTTTAGTTTCTCTGCCATCGCACGGCCGAGTGCTTCACACTGAGCTTTCGTCTCAGGAGTGAGGCTCTGTTTGATTTCCACGGGTTCGCCGACGGCCTCGAAGTGCAGGCGCTCATCGTTCCATTTTTGTATTTCGCTGACGGCCTTTGAGGCCCAGCCGTAGCTGCCGAACCAGCCTAACAGGTGGTTCTTGATGTCCTTGCCTGCCAGCTCAGACAGCAGCACGTCCATCTCATGATAGAGGGCGGTGTTGTAAGTCGGCGCACCGACAATGAGGCCACGGTAGCGGAAGACGTCACGGATGATGTAGGAGTGGTGGGTCTTAGACACGTTATACACCACGATATTCTTCACGCCTGCTTCCGAGGCGGCACGGGCAATGACCTCGGCAGCACGCTCGGTATTGCCGTACATCGTGCCGTAGCAGATGACCAGTCCCGGCTCCGTCTCATACTTCGACAGCCGGTCGTAGATGGCAATGACTTTGTTGATATACTCATGCCATACGGGACCGTGGGTGGCACAGATGTAGTCGAGCTTTACACCGGCCAGCTTCTTCAGCGCGTTCTGTACGGGCGTACCGTACTTGCCGACGATGTTAGAGTAGTAGCGCTCCATCTCCAACCAGAACGTGTCGCAGTTGATTTGTGCATCGATGATGCCGCCGTTCAAGGCACCGAAGCAGCCGAAAGCATCGCCGCTGAAGAGTGTGGTGCCGCACAGTGTCACCATGGTCTCGGGCCAGTGTACCATCGGTGTCAGCACGAAGTTCAGCGTCTGCTTGCCCAGCACGATGGAATCGCCGTTTTTCACCTCTACCGTACCGTCAGTGATGCCATAGAAACCCGCCATCATCTGGAATGTCTTTTTGTTGCCTACTATCTGGATGCCAGGATAGTATTTCTTGATGAGAGCCAGCGAACCGCTGTGGTCGGGCTCCATGTGGTTCACCACTAAGTAGTCTACCTGACGGTCGCCGATGACCTCCTGAATGTGTTCGATGTACTGGGTGAAGAAGTCCACCTCGACAGTGTCGATGAGGCATACCTTCTCATCATCGATGAGGTATGAGTTATAACTGACACCGTTAGGCAAAGGCCACAAGCCTTCAAACAGCGACTTGTTGCGGTCGTTTACGCCGACGTAATAGATGTTTTCTGTAATCTTTTGCATAATTCTTTTTATATTTAATTTTCAATTATCAATTATCCTACGAGCTTTGCTCGCTTATACCTTTAGGTGTAAGAATTAGCGAATGCGCCTTTTTCATTGCTCCAAACTCGGGCGATACATAGTTATAGATGCTGCGGCACACTTCAGCTGAGAACGCCATGCCCTCGCTGATGATACTGTCCCACTGTGCCTCGGTCAGTCCTTGCTCTATGTCGCGGCGGGTGATGCCGTGCCGGATGATGCCGTAGAGTAATCCCGCATTGAAGTTATCGCCTGCACCGATGGTACTCACCGTTTCCGTCTTTTCTATGGGGTATTGCTTCTTCAGACCACCGTCGGCACGCAGCTCGATAGGTTCTGCAGCACGTGTGTAGATGAATTTCTTGGTGTAGAACATGATTTGAGAACGGTAGACGGTATCAGGGTCATTTTTCTTGAACAGGATTTCAAAGTCTTCCGAGGAGCCGCGCACGATGTCTGCCAACTCGAAATTCTCCAACAGGTTCGTCGTCAGCCGCATCACCTCATGCTGATGCGAGGCGCGGAAGTTGACATCGTAATAGAGGATGGCCCCGCGTTGGTGTGCATACTCTAAGAATCCTTTCACCTGTGGACGGATGACAGGGTTCAGGGCATAGTAGGAACCAAAAAGCACCAGGTCGTCAGGTTGCACGTCAGGATAGGAGAAGTCCAGCCGGTCGTTGGGATGGTCTTTATAGAAGATGTATTCCGCATCGTTCTGCTCGTTTAGAAATGCCAACGACAGCGGCGACTTGGAGTCGGGATAGACGTTGACACAGTCGGCCTGACAGCCGTTGTCCTTTAGAAACTGGATAATCATACGGCCCACGCGGTCGTTGCCCGTCTCGCTGATGAAGCTGGTTTCAATGCCCGAGCGTCCTAACGAGATGATGGCGTTGAACGTTGAGCCGCCAGGCACAGCATTGACAGGCTGGTCGCCTTTGAAGATAATGTCAAGAACGGTTTCACCGATACCGATAACTTTGCGCATAGTTTTAGAATTTTGCTTGCAAAGATACGAATTAATTCATAATTCATAATTCATAATTCATAATTATTTTCATTTTTCAATTCTTCAATTTTTCAATTCTTCAATTTTTTATTACTTTTGCAACCAATTATGACGAAATACAACACGACCATATTGTCCAATGGGCTGCGCGTGATTCACCTGCCGTCGGCATCGCCCGTGGTCTACTGCGGCATCGGCATCAATGCCGGAGCACGGCAGGAAGCTGTCGGCGAAGAGGGACTGGCACATTTCTGTGAACATACATCCTTCAAAGGTACCCGCCGTCGTTCGGCACTACAGATACTGAACTGTTTGGAAAGCGTTGGTGGCGACCTGAATGCCTTTACCAACAAGGAGGATACCGTCTTTTATGCTGCCATTCAGCGCGAGCACTTTTTGCGGGCTGTCGACCTGCTGACGGACATTGTCTTCTGCAGTGAATTCCCGCAGCATGAAATCGGGCATGAGGTTGATGTCATCTGCGATGAAATCGAGAGTTATAACGACTCTCCCGCGGAACTCATCTATGACGAATTCGAGAATATGCTGTTTCAGGGGCATCCCCTCGGACATAACATATTAGGTACCCGGGAAAGGGTACAGCAATTCACCTCAGCTGATGCCCAACGCTTCACTCGCCGCTACTACCGCCCTGACAATGCTATCTTTTTCGTCTATGGCGATGTCAGCTTCCCCAAGCTCGTCAAACGCTTGGAGCAGCTCACAGGGAACCTCACAGAGGATCTGTCCCCCTGTGAGGTCAACTCCCTCCCTTTAGGGAGGGTAGGGGTAGGCTCAGGGGTAGGCTCCCACCATCAGGCCCACGTCATGCTGGGCTGCCGTGCCTATCACTACAACGACCCTCGGCGCATGACGCTCTACTTACTGAATAATATCCTTGGTGGACCAGGCATGAACGCCCGCCTGAACCTCTCGTTGCGCGAACGTCATGGACTGGTCTATACCGTCGAGAGTGCCATGGCAAGCTATAGCGACACTGGGGCTTGGAGTGTCTATTTCGGCTGTGACCACCACGACGTGAAACGCTGTCTGCGACTGGTTCGTCGTGAACTCGACAAGATGATGCAGCACCCCCTAAACGACCGCCAGCTCAATGCTGCCAAGCGCCAGCTGAAGGGCCAGCTCACCATTGCCTGTGACAACCGTGAGCAGTTTGCCCTCGACTTTGCCAAGAACTATCTCCACTATGGCAAGGAGCGCGATATTGCTGACCTCCTTGTACACATTGATGCCATCACGGCATCCCAGATTCAGGAGGTGGCACAGGAACTTTTTGCCCCTGACCACCTGCACCTTTTGATGATTTAAGCATAGTAGGAACATGGAGAAACTATGGAACAGAAACTACTGCAAGGTGATGCTAGCCAACTTCTCGTTGTTCTTCGCCTTCTATGTCATGACGCCGCTGTTGCCGCTTTATCTGAGTGAGCATTTCGGAGCGACGAAGGACGTCATAGGCCTGGTATTGTCTGGCTATACCATCACGGCACTCCTGTTCCGTCCTTTCAGCGGCTATTTCGTGGACTCCTTTCCGCGTAAGACGGTGCTGATGGTCTGCTTTGGTGCCTTCTCCGTCTTCTTTGCGGGCTACTTGGCCGCCTCCACCTTATTATTGTTTACAATCGTCAGGACGCTACATGGTGGACCCTTTGGTGCTCTCACCGTGTCTAATTCAACGGTAGCCATCGACGTGCTGCCCTCCAGTCGCAGGACGGAAGGCATTGGCTACTACGGACTCAGCAATAATCTGGCTATGGCCATAGCACCGACCATCGGCATTTTCATCTATAAATATACCGACAGCTTTGAACTGCTGTTCTGGATAGCCCTCATCGTGGCTTGTGCCGGGTGGTTGGTGGATGCTACCGTACAGTTGAAAGACAAGGAGATAGTCAGCAACAAGTCCAAGCTCTCGTTCGACCGTTTCTTCCTGACGCGTGGCTGGCTCTTGGGATTGAATATGGTTGCTTTCGGTTTCTGCTTTGGCGTACTGAGCAATTACCTGGCCATCTACGGCAAGGAGGTCATGGGCATCACTGGTGGCACTGGCACCTACTTCATGTTGTGCTCCGTCGGTCTGATACTTTCACGGCTTCAGGGCGGTAAGGCATTGCGTCAAGGTCGCCTGACGCACAATGCCGGTACAGGCATGGTTGTATCCCTTGTGGGCTACACCCTTTTTATCTTGCTCCCCACCCTCAGTCAATGGTCCATGGTCAATGGTCCATGGTCAATGGTTCTCGGCTACTACGGTTCTGCATTGCTGATAGGCCTCGGCAACGGTCACATGTGGCCCGCCTTCCAGAATATGACCATCAATGTAGCCCGCAACAATCAGCGTGGCACGGCCAACTCCACCATCCTCATCTCGTGGGACATCGGCATGGGACTTGGCATCCTCCTCGGTGGTGTCATTGCTGAATATCTGGGTTATGCCTGCGCCTTTTGGACAGTAGCCGCCGTCAATGCCATCGGTGTTGCCACCTTCTTCCTTGCCACCAAGTCCTTTTTCCTCCGCCGCAACCTCAACGACACCGTTAAATAGCCTATTTGACTTGGCAGCGGGTGGTGTAGAACTGGCGGAAGTCAGACCATTTGTAATACGGATAGCTGTCGGTGGGAACGGGTAGGGTAGCCTCTTTGCCGTTGAGCAGGCACTTCACTAGCACGTCGTCGTTGTTACGACCTTTGCGATAGAATATCAGTTGTATGTTGCAGGCCTTGCAGGTTTCCCAGCTCTGATAGCAGTTCTTGACCTCATAGGGGTCCTCGGGGTTACGGTCGGCACCATTGATACCCATCAGGATGTGAAGCGGTCCTATGCGGTCGTCGTGCCCGAAGCGCAGGTCGGCAATGCGGTCGCTAGTGCCGTTGATTACAGCATCGGCCTTCTTGATGATGTCCTGCAGGATGGGAACGACCCGATACTGGCGTGGGAACAGCCAGGAATAGGTTCCCAGGTTAGCGGTTTCCCAACAGGCGGCGACCTCCTCGTCGGTCAGAAGGTTGCCCATCATGCCCTCATGGCCAATGTTAGGCAGCGAGGTATAGAGGTTGATGAGGTTGCTGCCGATGTGGTGTAAGTTGCCCGGCAGTCCTTCGGTACTGGTGAAGGTACGGCCAATGACGATGTCACGTAGGTTGTCAGGTCCCTTGAACTGGCTGCGGTTCTTCTCGTAGCGTGGCTTAGGACTGGGGAAGTGATGCTTCACGGGATTCTGCCGGTCGTCGGGTACTACACCATCGAGGGTGAAGCGCGACGACTGCTCGCGGATCTCAATTTTCGGATTACACTGCACCAGTTCCTGACAGAAACCTGACATGCTGATAACGCAACGTCCGCTCAGTGATGCTATGGCCAGCACGTTGCCGCCTTTCTTGAACACCTCGGGGAAGTTGTTATACATAGTGCGCGCTATGCGCTGGTGCTGTTCCCAGCCCAGGTCGGTCAGCTCGCTGGCGCCCGTCGACAGCTCGTCTTTGGCGGCTTCGAACTTCTGATAGAAGGCTTCGCCCTCTGCGGTCAGTTGCTGCTTGTTATGAGCCATCGTCAGCAGGCTGTCCAACTCCTTATACAAGTAGTCGTTCCAATAGTAGCGTGACCCATGGCGGCCGTAGTGGCTGATATAAAACGGCTTGTAACCGCTCGGAGCCTTGGTCAGCTTCTGGGTGGTAAACTCATACGGATAGTCCGTACCGTAGGCTTTTCTGGGGTTGGCTTTTAGTTGGTCTGCCGGGGAGGCACCTTGTGCCCATGCTGCAATGGCGAGAACCGCAAAGGCCAGGAGTGACTGGATTCTTTTCTTCATGTGACGCTGTTTTTTTATTGTTTTAGGTTGTTTATCCACTGTGCTATGTCTTGCAGAACTTCAGGTGATATGGTTTCCTCAATTTGCCCGTATTCGGTAGGCAGCCCCGAGGTGCAGTGTTGGAAGAGGTGGTTAAGTGCAGGATATTCCTTGACTTGATTTTTCTTCGACGGAGGCAGCAGGCGCCGGATAGCCGTGAGGTTCTGTGAGGCAATGACCTGACAGTCGTGGTCGCCGTTCAGCGCAAAGACGGGACAACAGGTCTGACGGATGTCTGCCGACGGGTCATAATCGATGAACCACTGTATCCACGGCGACTGCTTGACGGCTTCCTGCTCGCGGTATTTCTCGACGGACATGGTGGGTAGCGCTCCTGAGAGCATCATGATGAGGTTGCTCTGGGCGACCAACAGCGAATCGCCTTTCACGCCGGGACCTGCCAACGACACGATGAAGTCGGCTTTCTTTTGGGCACCTAGCATGAAAGCAATGGAGCCGCCCTCACTATGCCCTAAGATGCCGACGTTTCCGAACGCCTTGCGACTGCGCAGGTATGCCAGCCCGGCGGCTGCATCACGCATGAAGTCCACCGTAGTGGCATTTTTCACCTCGCCACCCACGGACTTGCCCGTGGCACGGTCGTCATAGCGCAGCGTGGCAATGCCCTGACGGGCCAGGAAGTCGGCAATGACAAGAAACGGCTTGTGACCGAACAGCTCCTCATCGCGGTTTTGTTGTCCGCTGCCCGTGACGAGCAGGACGACCGCAGGCTTCGTCTTTCTGTCATAGCCCATGGGCCATGTCAGCGTACCAGCCAACGTAGCGCTGTCAGCCTCGTTGCAGAAAGTCACTTCCTCTGTCTCGTAAGGAAATGGTTCCTGCGGCATCTGCGGTCGCTTCACCTCGGGTATCCCCTTCGTCAATACCAGCGGTATCGTCGTGCCGTTCTGTGCAAACGTGCCGTCCAACTGTCCGTCCTTGAGCCGTGCCCGATAGGTCATGCCGATGGATTCCACCTTTACGGCCAGCGAGTCATCGCTCAGGAATTCCTTATATACCGCAATGCCTTTGGCGCCTTGGTCTGGACTGTCGAGCGTCACCGCCACGTAGCCGTCAGCCTGTTCAAGATGCAATACCAGTGTCAGCGACATGATGCCGACTTTCAGCTTCCCTGACCACGAACCGAGCAATGTCGTCGTGGGATTCACCTGTGCCTGTCCCGTCAATACGACAAGAACCAGCAAGAGTGTAACGAAATATTTCCTATTTATCTTCATGCCAAAAGGATACTCTGTTTGCAGTTGCAAATATAGTAATCTTTTTGCTATTTCTACCAAACAAATAAGAATATTTTACGCCATCAGGCACAAAAACCGATGAAACATAGAGGCCACTTCGTTCTTTTCGTGATTTCTTTTGGCGGAATGAAAAATAATGCTTACTTTTGCGGCCGATTTTCAGAAAAACCACGATGACATAGCTAAGAATCCGCTTCTGATGGCACAAGTGTAACAATGAGGTTGCAGGACCTCAAAACACCAGCTCGCAAGGCCGGTGGTTAGGCGTTCTTTTTCACATTGTTACACAAAATTCAAACACAATTATGAGACACAGAATTCCCTATCGGGTGTGCCGTTGCATGTCCAATGGTGTAGTTACTCATCTTGAAGCCCGTCTGCTGAAAGACCTGGTAAACCGCGAGATTCATCCCATCCGCTGTGCCGCCAGCTGCAAGCAAAAGTTCCAGAAAGGCATGTACATCGGCGATCTGTGCGCAGAGACCGGACATTTCTGGTGGGCGCTGAAGGTGTGGAGGCTGACGGCCTGGCTGATTGAAGAGAAGGACATTGACGAATGGATGTACGTGTGGTTCGATACCCGTCGTGTTCGCCTTACCGACGTCATCTCGGAAACGGAGTGTGAACTGCTTTCCCGCCGTTGCAGCGACCTGTGGCGGGCATTAGGGTTCCCCGAATATGCGTGGTGGGACCGTTTTTGGGAGCACATTACCAGCGAGACCTTCGGCACCTATTATTACTATCTTTTTGCCGAGAAGTACAACAGCAACTGGGACCCGGCCAATCTGCAGATAGAGTGGGAGGAAATGTTGGGCGAATGTAGGAAGGAGCAGGAAACGGCCATCATCTTCCACGATGGCCAGGTCGATGACCTCCCACCCTGTTCGCAGGACTTTACCGAGTACTGGCACGGCGGCCCTCACATCGAGGACTTCTCGTTTCTTGACTATTAGTCAGGAAAAAAAAATAATCCCGACAATCTGACATAAGGTTGTCGGGATTATTCTAATGTTTAGAAGCCCACGCGCTTCTTGGGCTTGGAAAGCGCGATCGGCTCGATGTCGGCTGTGGTGATGCTGAGTACACGCTGGCGGTTGGGATTCTTCAGGCGGATGCAACGGCGGGCGTGGCAGAGGTAGATGTGCTCCAACTGGTTGGTCACAAAACGGGCGTTGCCCCAGGTCTTGGCGTCGCGTGACTCGTAGGCGGCGGAGATGGCTTCCTTGTACTTGTTCCATGCGGAACGGGTGAAGTGATAGCCATAGTCCCTGATGCGTCGACGGGTGATTTCGAGCAGGTCGGCAATGGTGAAGTCGGGAAACTCGAAGCGGTTGGGAAAGCGCGAGTCGAGTCCGGGGTTGAGGTCGATCAGGCGTAGCATCTCGTCCTTGTAGCCGCAGAGTACGATGGCAATGTCGCGCATGTCCTCGTTGGCCAGAATATCCATGAGCAGTGGAATGACGAGTTTGCCCGGGTCGTTGGGGTGGTTGGAGTTGAGGAGATAGGCCTCGTCAATCATCAGAACGCCTCCTCGTGCCATTTCTACCACGTTGCGGACGGCAGTATCCTCGTCACCCCAGTTGTTGCCGATGAAGGTGCTGCGGTTGCAGCAGACGACATGTCCCTGGCTGAGCATACCTGCTTCGTATAACAGGGAGCCATAGATTTTACAGACGGTGGTCTTGCCAGTGCCGGGACGTCCGAAGAAGATGGCGTGCAGGGCCAACTCATGCTGTTTGCCACGAGGGTTCAGACAGCGCATCAGCTGGTTGTAGCGGTTGAGAGCCAGCAGGGCATCAATCTGCTTGCGGATGTCGGCACATCCCACAAGCCGGTCCAGTTCCTGCAAGGGCTGGCTGATGGGTTTCAGGATTTCGACCTTCACCTTGTTGTTTCTCGACATCATGAATTCCCCGAGAGACTTGGTGAAGTCGTCAGGGACATCGTCAGAGGTGTCGTCATCATCGTCGGACATCAACCAATCGTCATCATCGTCGGGTATCAGCCAGTCCTCATCAACATCATCGTTATTGTCATCAGTAAACATGGTCATATCATCAAAAGGATTTTCTTGTTTCATCATTCTTTCTGGTTTGTGTTTGTTTTTCAGGTGCCGAAGCCCACGACCCTGAGGCGGGGCTTCAGCTCGACGGTGCTGGGTGCGAAGAGTTCGTAGGCGGCCTTGACGTCGGACACCAGTACGCGCTGGTAGTCTTCACGGACCAGTGGCCGGTGGCTTTTGGTGTCGGCCAGACGGTCGGCCAGTGCCGGTATGATACCGTTGCGAACGAACTGTTCTACCCATCGTGCGTTTCCAAAGTGAGAAGAGCGGTGTTGCAGGGCTTTCTCGATGGAAAGCTGCAACTCGTCACGAGCGTCCTTGGCCAGCAGATACTGGTCCTGCTGGAAGATGTGCTCGGCAATCAGCATGAGTTGTGCCGCTGTGTAGTCGGCAAAATGAAACTTATAGGGGAAACGGTCGTGTAGACCGGGGTTCATCGTCATCAGGCGGTCCATTTCTTCTTTGTAACCTGCAAAGATGACGAGCATGTCGGGATTCTTCTCTGAGAGCGATGTCAGGAGG
>JAEEGJ010010641.1_pt1 | contig 23842 bp, 21 predicted proteins | sample 8958761 | NCBI WGS metagenome assembly JAEEGJ01 (sample SAMN16246546, study PRJNA631951) | gut metagenome | biome: gut microbiome; feature: rumen; material: RS-attached | host: Bos | place: Iran: Karaj | collected 2018-10 | reverse complement strand
AACCCTAAAAAAAATGAGTTATGGGGGAAGGTTTCATTCATTTTGCTTTATCTAATGCATTATCTACCGCGTCTAAAAATCCATCTGAAGAATAAGTAGCTCCTGAAATTCCATCTACGTCCGTTGAGCCTTTCTCTAGAACTCGGTTAATCATTTCTTTGCATATTCATCGCCCTGATTTCTATCAAACTCCTTGCTGTAATACTTTTTTCACTAGATTATCCCTTCTTGTTGCGTGTTGCTATTTCATTTAAGGTTTTATACAAGTCTGGATAAAGCCTCTTTACATTGATTGGTTTGCCGGCTGTGTTTAAAAAACAATGTGAGGATGTGGCCGTGCAGACAATCTCACCAGCCTCATTTTTCATCTCGTAAGCAAATTTCAGCTTAACACCCTTGAACTCTGTGATTGCGACCTTGATAGAAATCTTATCTGCAAAGGCTGTTGTTTTTTTGTAGTTACAGTTAACGTTTAGAACAGGAGAAACTATGCCCATAGCCTCTACCTTTGGCATGGGCCAGCCAATCTTGTCCAAATAATCCACTCGCGCTTCTTCCATCCAACGAATGTAGTTAGAGTGGTGCGTGATTGCCATTTTGTCTGTCTCGTAATAGTGTACTGTGTGTTGATATTCCATAATTTCCTTGCTTTCTTACATATAGTTAAGGCTTCTCATTTCAATATTCTTTAACTTTTGAAACAAGAAGCCAAATGATTAGTTATTTCTTTGTATATGTTCCCTCAGAAGTAACATCTGCTCCCATCATAGGACATGAAAAACCTTCGCTCTCCACTACTTCAAGGGAATCACCATTTAAAATAAATCCAACGTATGCTTCTTCCCCAGAATTGACATAATCACCTTCTAATTTACAAATAGCAACGTTGTCATTTATAAAGAAAGCTTCACCTTCCAATGAGCCTGTTCTTGCATCTGGAGTGTCGCCATCAGCTGTCACATACATGAAATCTCCTGAAAACATAAGACTAGACTTATCCTGAGTCGAAACAGTAATGTCACCGTTATCACTTGTCCAATCACCTGTGAAATCGCTAGGATTACATTCTTTGGCATCGCCGTATAAGCTTGCCATATCCTTCTTCAATGTTGCACTGTCGATATCATCGGACTGACTCTGAATATCTTCTTCTGTGGCATCAATCACGTTGACCTCTTCTTGAATATCTTCTTCTGTGGCATCAATTTCATTGGCCTCTTGCTCAACTACAGCATCTTTAGTCTCATCACTTTCTGCATCGCCACAGGCAACTAAAACGCTTGATAATGTAATGGCTAATGCTATTAAAACGTTTTTTGATTTTTTACTTAACATAATACTTCCCTCCAATTTTTGTATTACTTTAAATATCTATCCATCTCATCCATTAGCTTCTTCTTGTTGAAGTGCTCGAGATTATACATATGTGCGTTGGTGCCAAGCTGTTCTAGGCGCTCTTTTGGCATGTGGCTCATGGCGATGATGCTGACGGCCAGTTCCTCGGCATCGCCGATATCAGAACACATCCCACAATCAGCTTCTTTGATTATACGAGCTGTCTCACCACGGGCAGATGCAATGATAGGCATTGCACAAGCCATGTATGATTGTAGCTTTGCAGGAATAGTTTTTGCGAAAAGCTCATCGTCTGCAAAGGAAATGAAAGCTGCATCACCTGTTGCAAGAAGATTTGGAATCTCCTGAGGTTGAACTCGACCTACAAATTCAAACATTGACCAAACGCCGTTTTTTGTGATGGCAGCCTCAAAGTTTTTACGTGCTCTTCCATCACCAACTATGGTGAATCTAATATTGTCAATCTTTTGTTCGCGAATTTTCTTTGCTGCCTCAGGAAGAATATCAAGCCCCTGAGCTTGACCAATATTTCCTGTAAAAATCACATTGAAGCCTTCATGCTCTTTCTTTGGAGCGGGTTGATAAAACTCTTCGGCATACTGAGGCCAAAAGCTAACTTTATCCTCCTCTGAAGGATCTACGTATTTACGAATTCCTTGCACAAAGCTTGGACTTGTTCCCCAGATGTGCGTGCAGCCCTTATATATTTTGCGTACCATTCGCTCGATTGGCTTAACAATTAGCGGGGAGTGAATACCTGTTATCATCTCAACGTTTTCAGGCCACAAATCCTGTACATACAAATAGCATGGAACATTGTGCTTTTTGGCGTAGCGGACTCCAACCTTGCACTGGTTCATTGGGGAAGTTTCAAACATAAAAACTTCGTCGGCTTTTATCTTGGTGAAAAGGTTCCACCAGAAGCCAAAGAACGGAAAGCTGAAGTAGTTGGCTATTAAACCAAGCTTGCTGCTTCCTCTTGCAATAAGAGGAATGCGGTGTATTTCCACGCCGTTTACTGTCTCTTTTGTATTTTTAAACCAGCTGTAACCTGGATAGAATTTTCCTTCTGGATAGTTGGGTATGCCAGTGACTACTGTTACCTTGTAGCCTCGTTTTACCCACTCAAAAGCCATATCGTTTATACGAAACTGCTCTGGATAAAAGTATTGGCAAATTATCAAAATATGTTTCATTAAAATTTAAGTACGGTTTTGGCTGGAACTCCAACCACCTCGCATCGACCTTTCGTATTTTTAATCACGCATGAGCCAGCCCAAATGTGGGTCTCGTCTCCGATTTTCTTGCCCTGTACAATCTGTGAGCCAGTACCCACTTCGATTAGATTTCCAAGTGTACATGCACCGGAAATATTTGCGTTAGGATTGAGAGTATTGTAATCTCCAAGGACACTGTCATGAGCTATTGTACAGTTGAAGTTGATTAGGTTTTGATTGCCAATCTTCACATCGACTGTAAGAATCGCCCCTGCGCATATCACATTGCCCTCACCCATGGTAACCTGGTCTGAAACAATGGCGGTTGGGTCGATAAGATTTGGAAAATGCACCTTTGGGTTTTTCTTGTAGAGCTCATATAAAAACTTGCGTTTTTCCATTGAACCCATGGCAATAACCACATCCAAATCCTCGGTAGTAGAGGTGATGTAATCATCGTCTCCAACTATATCTGGCCCAGGCTCGACATCAATATAACCTAAAATATTCCAGGTGGGTTTCGCTGCGTTGATTCGCTCTGCCAACCATTTTGTCTCTTTGCCGGCACCACCTGTACCTACAATTACTAAGTTTCTCATACTCTTGACCTTCTGCTTTAAATACTATTCTGGTTCACTGATTCTTTATCTAGTAGTTATATCTAGTTCTAATGCTTACTGTCCGTAATTGCGATATTTTGACCGCTTATCATATCCGCACCGTCGGATAGAAGGAACGCAAGTGTTGGAACAACCTGCTGCACTGTAAGATTTGCCCCCATAGGCATCTCGTTTGCATTCATCTCTTTGATAAGATCTGGTAAATCCTTTAAAAATCTTGTTTCAATCATCTCTGGGCTAACACCGTTTACCGTGATTCCTTTGTCGGCATATTCTACAGAGAGGGATTTCATCAGCCCTAGTAGCGCATACTTTGCAGTGGTGTAAACTGTTGTAAATTTTGGAGGCATGCCTACTGTGCAGGATGTAAGCATGAATACTATCTTGCCGTATTTTTGCTTGCTCATATAAGGTAAAAAATCGCCCAGTATTTCTACAATTGGACGAAGATCTGTCTCGATATTCTCAGCAAAGTTTAACCAGCTTTGCTTCTTGAAGTGCTTGTTCTCCATTGGAAGGGCAGCCAAATGAACTACGTGATCCGGATGGATTTCACGCTCCTCCATAAAATCTAGCATAGAACGAACTGAAACTGCGTCAGAAAAATCCGCCTGAACAAGCATAAGCTTATCCCCTAGCTTTTCCTCGAGAGGAAGAAGTCTGTCTACGCTGCTTCTGTAGTGAGCTACAATGATGTCGTAGTTGTCAGCCACTTGATCTATAAGAGCCATTCCAAGCTCAGAAGAGGCTCCTGTAACAAATAAAATCTTGTTATCTTTCATGATTTTCTCCAGTTTATTATGTAATTAGTTGCTGCTAAACAACAAGAATATCCATCTTGCCTCGCAGCACCTTTACATCATCTTGATTGGTGATTGTAACCTTTAACGTAAGACGTTGCACGCTCTCAAAAAGCTCTGTGACTTCACCGCGAACAGTAAGCTGGTCTCCAATGAAAACAGGGTTTACAAACTTTGTCTCCACCTGTTGTATCAAGCTGTGCTCACCAGGAATATACACTCCAGCAAGAGTTGAAAGAAAGCTTGCCGTAAGCATTCCATAGACAACTCGCCCAGGGTATCCTTTTGATTGCGCATATTTATCATTGTTGTGTAGTGGGTTGACATCATATGTGACACTCCTGAAATCCTTGAGCATCTCTGGGTTTATTGTAATCTTGAATTCTTCATACATCCCCACTCTTAAATCTTTAAATTTGTATTTGTTCATAATCTTATTATAATTTTGCCAGGATGGTATCAACCATCTCTCCTACATTTTTCAGGTTCTGTATTTCTTTCATGTCAAACTTTATGTTGAATTTTTTCTCGCACGCTACCACGAGGTTTATTTGCTCTAATGAGTCCCAATCCTCGATATCATCTGCTGTAGTCTCGTCTGTGAGAACGATGTCCTCATCGTCGAATACATCCCAAAATATTTCTGTTAAGTCTTTAAATACTTGCTCTCTTGTCATAGTTCATTAATTCATTCGTATATACGAATTGAATTCCTCCTTATATAAATGCTGTTTACACTAAAATTCCCAAGGCTGAATACCAAGTTGCTGTAGTACTTCTGGAACCGCTGGAACTGGGTCAACTGGCAGTTCTCTCAGATGCAAGAAGAAGTAAATCAGTCCACACATGGCAAATATCAATGTAATGTTTTGGATAAAGATTAAGGCAAGCGCCTTTTTGTTTTCTTTGGCGTCGCTACCTAAAGCAATGCACAAGCACATGTAGAGCGGGAATAAATATCTGTAGGAAATTTGAATTCGCGATGTGCCCGCTTCATTTGGTGTGAATCTAACTAAACAACCTGCAAAAACAGCTAAAAGACAAGCTATTAGTCCAAGAGCAATAATTACAAGCTGCCATTTTTTAAGTCGTTTGCCCTTATTAATAATCAAACCAATAATCAGCACCGCTAATAGTACTATTATACATGCCATCGGAATCATTTTGACAGATGCATGTCTTGCGATAACTCCCAAATTGGTATGACCTAGTTCCCTACCTACAACACATGATAAATTATACCAAAAATCTTCTTTGATTCCATGCCATGCCAAGCTGAAAACCTCACCTGGACGGTCTATGAAATCGTACATAGTATAGGCTACTCTTGAAGGGTCTTGCTCTATTCCCACGTGGTTGTGAGAAAGAATAAACTGATCATAGAGTATATAGCTGTATTTAGGAACTATCTTTTTAAGAGCAACTATTGCACCAGCAATGAAGCCTCCTGCCAAAAGATATTCATACCATTTTTTGCTTTTGCCTACATCGGTCCACCATTTCTTAAGTGGGATGGCAAAGAACCAAATTCCAAACAGCACATACACCATTTTGTTTGGAATTAGAATTGCAACTACAATGGCAATTAAATATATGTGCCAAGCGTGAAGCTTTACGTTCTCCTGACTTAGGTACAAGCATAAAGTCAGTAAGATAAATGAAAACAGCACGCTCATATTGTCGTATGAATATGATCCACATATCCCTAGGATTGCTGGGAATAGCGCAAAATTTATCAGCTGCAGCTTTCCGACTGGCAGAAGCTTGATACACATCCATCCAGCTAGAATTAGCGTTAGGCTGTTCATAAATCTTCCCAGGAATATAATTCCTGAAAGTCCAAAGCCAAGAAACCTTCCAATAGCAATGCCTAATCCTGAAAGCAGATAACGCCTTGCCTGAGTTGGCTTAATATAACATGGCACCAACGCTTTCATATCTTTGTCAGTATGGAACCAATTTCCATCTGCTAATATCTCGTATTGATAAGGAAATGTAACATCAACCCAAGGTAATTTGTAATAGTCCTCAGCCCTCATTTCAAAGTAGGTTGTGCCTTCGAACCAATTACCATAGCTGCCAGGTGTCGTATCAAAATCATGGTCCTTTATTCCTAGATATATATTGGAGCAATGATAGGCACTATAGAAGTGTTTGGTTTCATCGGCTCCCGAAAGTGGAGGCATTACCAACTGAAGACAGATGCTCCAGCCAATTGCCAAAACTACAAATACACGGGAATAACTCCACTGCTTGTCTAGCAATAAGAATCTTAAAAGATAGATAGTAAGAGCTATCATCATAAGAAGAATTACAGCGAAATATCCGTTAAAAAATTTACTTTTAGATGTGTAAAAGCAATTGGTGATAAAGAACACAGTTGCGAAAACCATTCCCACTACACCAAGCGCTAATGCAGCTATTTTAAATGCTTTTTCTTTTGTCATTGGATAAAAGAAGCTCTTAATTTTTTCCACGAATTATTCTCTCCTATTTGTTGATACCTCTAAGTCGATTCTCCATTTTGCCAAGCTCATCTAGCTGACCCATATCCATCCATGTGTTTTCGTTGATAGGATATACGCCAACCTTTTGACCGTCATCCTTGAGTCGATTGATGATGTCTGGGAATCCGACGAATTCGCCGTCTTTAATGTAGCTGATAACCTCTGGTTCAACTATATAAATTCCAGTATTTGTAAAAAAGCTGAATTCTGGTTTTTCTTTCATGTCTGTGATGTTACCGTGCTCGCCAAACTCTACAACTCCATAAGCAATCTGGAAGTTTCTAAGTGAGCAAACCATAGTAATCATGTTGCCCTCTGCCTTGTGGTGGGCAAAAATCTTTGAGTAATCCTCTTCAATAAGGATGTCACAGTTGGTGAGAATGAAGGTCTCATTTACCATGCCACGAAGAAGTGACAAGCCTCCACCTGTTCCAAGCGGTGTATCCTCATCAACATACTCGATAGTATACGGCTTGTTAACCTCGCCAAAATATGACTTAATCATATTCTTTTTGTGGTTGACTACAAGAACCATCCTGTCGATGCCGTACTCTGCAAAGCTATCCATGATAAGCTCTGCAATTGGCTTTTCCCCAACTGGGATGAGTGGCTTCGGAAGGATTCTTGTATATGGATAAAGGCGAGTGCCCTTGCCGCCAGCCATCATAACAACTGGGCAGGAAAGCTCGCTCTGCTTTTTGTAATGATTTTGACTCCAGAAGACTGCATCAATTACATGTCCGTCATCATCCACAATAGGCAAACCTTCGATGTTGTGACGGCGCAGATAATCCCTGGCGTCGTCTCGCTCGTCTTCCTTGAGACTACGAGGCTTGTAGTTTGCGATTGTGCGAACCTCGTCATTTAAATCGCCGCCCGCTAAAATAAAGCGGCGGACGTCACCTTCCGAAAGAGCTGCCAAGAGCTTGTTAGCTTCATCGACAATGAATACTGTGCGGCGGCCGGAAGAATCAAAGGTTCTCATAGCCTGTAAAATTGTGTCATCCTCGTGTATTAATACATTTTCCATAGTTTTCTCCGCTTCTACAGCATGAGTAATTAATATGCAGGACACGCTTCCGCTCTGCTTTTTCTACTTACGTTACATAAGAAGCCTCTTTCAGAGCCTTCTAAGTAACGAGTGAAAAAGAAGGTCCTGCTTATTAATTTCTCATGCTTTGAAGCTCATCTAAATTTTATGAATAAAAATAAATAAATATTTCAATTTCATGAAGGTCAAACTCCATTATTATATTTCTTTCGACCTATGCTCACTTAAATTTTATGAATAGATAATTATTTTCATTTCAAAACAATTAACTTCCAATTATTTATTTTTTAACCTATGCCCACTTAAATTTTATGAATAGATAATTATTATCATTTAAAGTAATTGGCTTCCAATATTTATTTTTCAACCTATGCCCATCTAAATTTTATGAATACTAATCTACTAGTTGGATATGTGCATTTTTCCATAACACTCGTCAACAAATTTTGACCATGGTTAGGGTTGTTAGTTGAAGTTTTGAATTACTGATATAACACGGTCTACGCCGGCGGTAGTGAGGTTGGTTGAGCATGGTATGTTGACCACGCGTTTCCAGTACCAAGGAGCCTTTTCCAATTGGAAGGTGCGGGAGCCTTGATATGGGAGCTGGTCGGAAATCAGGCCCCATATTGGACGGGACTGGATATGATTTTCCTTGAGCTCTTCGATGAGTCGGTCACGACCTTCCTCATCCTTTTCAAAGACCACTGAGTAGAACCAATAGTTACTGCGGATTCCCTCGCGGAAATCTTGAACATGAAGTCCGTCAATTTTGTTGATTGCGTCCTTGTATCTGTTGTAGTTTGCTGTCTTTGTTTCGATAAAGCCTTCTAGCTGCTCTAATTGGGCAAGACCCAATGCCGCCTGAAGGTTTGTCATTCTATAATTATAGCCGATTTCATCGTGAATGAAATTAGCCTGATCTGCCTTAGCTTGAGTTGTTAGATGTTTTGCGTGGGCAAGAAGATCTTGATCGTTTGAGACAATCATTCCGCCACCACCTGTGGTGATAATCTTGTTGCCATTGAATGAATAGCATCCGAAATCGCCGATTGTTCCGGCGAACTTACCCTCATACTCACCAGCGGTATAGTATGTTCCAAGTGCTTCAGTTGCATCCTCAACAACCTTGATATTATATTTTGCTGCGATTGGCATGATTGCTTCCATGTCTGCCATGTTGCCAAAAACATGCACTACTACCATCGCCTTTACATGACGACCCGTCTGCTTGTCAATAAGCTTGCCATCTGTAAAATCGCATTCTGTTTCGCAATATTGTTGAAGCTTTATTGGATCCATGCACAGGCTATCGTCGCAATCCATGAACACTGGCTCAGCGCCGATGTACTTTACAGGATTAACTGCTGCAATAAATGTAAGCGTTGGGACAATAACTGCATCTTCCCTTGTAATCCCACACAGCAACAAGCTCACATGGAGCGCTGATGTACCATTTTGTGTACTGACTGCCGCAGGAACTTTGACGTACTCTGCAAGCCTCTTTTCAAAATCTGAAACATATGGACCTGCCGTAGACACCCATTCAGTCTTTACAGCATCCGTAACATACTTAAGCTCGTTGCCCTTCAAATTTGGAACCGACAACGCAATAAATTCATCTGACATTACATTACCTCTATGTATTAAATCCGCGGTGCGATAGTTTATATTTTAATCCGCTTTATGAGTGTACATATAAACATCCCTCGACACGCTTTCGCTCTACTTTTTCTACTTACGTTACATAAGAAGCCTCTTTCAGAGCCTTCTAAGTAACGAGTGAAAAAGAAGGTCTTCGGGATTGCTTATATGTACACTCATAAAGCTCACTTAAATCTTAAATATAATAATCTATAAAGCTTAACAACTATTCTATCTATGCTAGCTTATGTATTACAGCTAGATGTCACATCCTAGATATTATAGATATCAACCTTGTATTTGTCTAAGTTGCCACGTAAGAATTCGATGGTTTCGGCGAGGCCTTGTTCGAAGGTATACTGTGGCTTCCAGTTGGTGAGCTGGAGTATTTTTTCGTTGCTGCCAAGGAGACGGTTTACCTCGGATTTCTCTGGGCGGAGACGATCCTCGTCACAGATAATCTTTGCGTTTGGATTAATCTGACGAATGAGCTCTTCAGCAAGTTGTCCGATAGAGATTTCCTTTTGTGTTGCAATGTTGATTTCCTGGCCGATAGTCTTATCGCTTTCATACATAGCTATGAAACCGTTTGCTGTGTCCTTAACATAGTTGAAATCACGTGTTGGTGTGAGACTTCCAAGCTTGATTTCTTCTTTGCCCGCCAAAAGCTGTGTGATGATTGTTGGTATTACCGCACGAGCCGACTGACGTGGACCAAATGTATTGAATGGGCGCACGATAGTTACTGGCAAATCGAATGAACGATAGAATGATTCTGCCAATCTATCCGCTCCTATCTTTGTAGCTGAATATGGTGACTGACCTTGATATGGATGTTTTTCGTCGATTGGAACGTACTGAGCTGTACCATAAACCTCTGAGGTTGATGTTACAAGAACTCTTGTACCAAGATCACGTGCTGCCTGAAGCACATTTAAAGTACCCTTTATGTTTGTATCTACATAAGCATCTGGGCTGTGGTAGCTAAATGGAATCGCAATAAGAGCTGCGAGATGGAAAACTGCATCTACACCCTTCATTGACTCGCGTACACCGTTTGGATCTCGAACATCGCCTGCGAATACTTCCACATGATCCATAATCTCCTTTGGAAGTGTATCAAGCCATCCCCAGTTGTTGAACGAATTATAATAAACGAAGGCTCTTACCTCGTAGCCTTTTTTAACAAGCTCCTCTACCAAGTGTGAGCCGATGAATCCATCTGAACCTGTAACTAAAACTTTACTCATGTTTCCTCCTAGTGCTTGCTCTCATAACTAGATAATACTCTAATCTGACAAGTTTTTTCCAAAGTCAGCAAATATAATCTTATTATTTGAACTATAAAATTTCTAATTTTTGCGAATCAGATTGTTCTTCAATTCAATGCAGGATTCTTGCGATAAATTTGATTTTTCCCTCGCAAGAAGTCATAAAATTAAGGCTTAATCTCGCGGAAATAATCGTACATAGACGTAGCTAGTAGAGAGATGTTTTCCGGAGATAAACGAGCTTCGCTAAGGACATAAGTGTTGCCCTTGCGAGCGCATGACATGTAAGCTGCCAAATATTTAATAATATCCTCACGGCTTGGCTGTACCCAGCCTGCCATTGCGGATTCGTAGTTACCATAGATATCTTGGATGCGCATCACTCCAGGAGCATTCTCATAGAGGATGTCACCACCCATAATCACTGGACGACGAAGGAGCATAGCCTCTTGCCCTGCTGTACCTGTGAGAGTTGCCACGCATTCACAATTCTTAATGAGGGCAAATGAATCCTCCCATGGGTCTATGAGCACAATGTTTGGGTACTGCTTTAATGCCTCGTAGAAACTGTTGTCGCGGCTACCCAAGAATGAATAGTGCTCTTTGGCATATATCAAAGTGTCAGCTGGAACTGACTTTGCCAAGTTATCCAAGAAATAAAGCTGCTTCTCATACTTCTGAGCACACACAATTGTGGATGCCTCTGGCTGCAGATGAAGTGGATAGTAAACAAACTTTTTTGATAAATCAGCCTTGTTATAGTATTTCCTGCTCTTTCGATAACGTCTGTAATGCTTGATTTCATCAAAGGCAGTTTCGTAATCACGATAATAAATGTAATTGCCCTTGTCCTTGGTGTGAGGATTGAAAAATCTTTGCCTAATCCAAAAGAATGGCAACAGCAAAAACTTTGCCTTTATTTTTGGAACCTTGCCCGAAAACTTCATGAAGGCTGGCTTTGAATGTAATTCCTCAAATTCTCCAAGGAATTTCTCGGCTGCTTGAAGCTGCTCTGGGGTATAATCCTTGTCCAAGTAGTTATCTGGCATGTCGTAAATCATCTCGAATGGATCGTTTAAAATATAGTGATGAGTTAAATCCATGCCAACTGAACGCATCAATAATAATGAATAAAAGTGAGCGCCTGTTTTCTTGCCAACCAAATATGCTGCATAGCTGAACAATGTAGCAATAACTTCATCGAAATAAAAATCGATTTTGTAGGTTGTGAAAACATATTCCCAAAAAGCGAAAAGACCTGCGGCTGTGTGGACGCAGTAATCGTAATCTCTGTTGATAAGAAATCTATCTGTGTAGATGTACTTCCACATAGGGGAAGCATCGTATTTGCGCTCGAATTCTACGAGCTTATCTATAGTAAACTCGTCCCAATGTGCATTCATAAACTCTGAAAGAACGCAAATCGTTACTGAGTCACCATATCTGCTTTTGACATAATCTTCCTCGCGGGTGTCTAATACTACGATGACACCGGTGGCATCTTTATCGTGTTTAGCCGTAATCTCTTTGAAGATTGTAGGGCTGTAGTCGCGAAAAGCCTCGCGCCCCATGAAACATAAATTGTACATATTATAAACAAACCTATCTTAGATATTTAGCAGGCTAACCCCGCTATGGTTTAACTTTTATGGGCAAAAAATAACTTTACAATTATAACACATACCACTGCAGCGGTAAACAAAGCCAGTCCTGCAGCCACTAGAACGCTGTCCATTAGAAGATAGAAAAGGACTCCCGGAACAATTATCGCAAGAACAGGAACCCAACTTTTGATAAACAATTTGGTAAATGGATAATCAAACTTTCGAGATAGCTTAATCATCAAAAGTAATGAGTAAAGTGCGTAGGATAATCCTGTTCCTAGAGCAACCATATTAATGCTTCGTTCCACAAATACCACTAGTCCTGTCGAAAAAACTATATCAAAAATACAAAGCGCTAAAGAATTTGCGACAAGAGATTTGTTCAATCTTAAAATACTAAACACATTTCCAAAAATCATTGTTGTCGCATAAATAGCTACACCAATGATAAGTATCTGGGTTGACACTATACCCTTGGTAACGTTTCGACTAAATCTTTCTGCAAAACTTGGTGTCACATAGAATACGAATATACAAGCGGCACCAGAAATAATTGATAACAGCGCTGTGTAAAAGGATGCTTTATCCAGCACTTGCTTTTCATCCTTATTAGCTCCATACAAATGACCTATCTTGTTATAGAAAACTTGAGATATGGTTTGTGGAACTAGTACCATCGTTGTGAAACCCATAGTTGCCAAGGAATAGTTTCCTTGTTCATCCTTAGACATGAAGCCCTTTATAACAAACTTATCTACATTTTGAACACCGGTCCAAATAAGACTGTTTATCATTAAAGGTAGTCCTGCTAAAATCAACCCTTTCATATATTTGAAATCAAAATCAAATTTTATTCCTTTCATTGAGAAAGGGGCGAAGAATAAAATTCCTATAATTGCTGATGCCAAAGTCATGGCATAGAGGCCATAGTAATTCGTGAATTTGAGTGCAACTATACCTATGATGAAGGCAAGTACATGTCTTACAAAACCAAGGAGGGCTGACAAGTTGTATCGGCCGTCCATTCTCAGGGTATTATTTGTCATGTCATCAAAGCTTTTTGTCAACATTAAAATCGGACATAAAGCCAATCCAAAAGCATAATATTTACTGTATTTTGGGTCTGCCACATTGGAATAGACAAACACAAAAATCTCAAACAATACTAGTATTAACAAATAGACCATTAGCATGAATGTCATGGTCGTATTCTTAAGTTTATTTGCAGCATTAAAATCTTTTCGGCCTAGAACCTGCGGATAGTCACGATTGTAGGCATTAAAAACACCTAACTGCGCATAATTCATAAATGCCAATACCGCTAAGCATTCTTGATTGACACCTAACAGATCACTTTTGACAATATCTTTGGAATATGTGTTAAAGATAAACGTCATTCCCGAACAAACAACTGTCGATATCGTAACTAAAATAAAATCTGCACTTTTAATTTTTTCTAGTATTTTTGTAAGCATCTTCATAAATCTTTGCTATTTCTTCCATATAGGTATCAAAATTGTTTAGCTCTTTGGCACGCCTTCTGGCTCCTTCGGATTTCATCCTGTAAATCTCACTGTTGTCGAGAAGCTCGTTGATGTTTTCAACGAATGCTGCTCTATCAATAATCTTTTTTCCATTACCACATATTTTACCGCAATCGTCATTTACCGTGATGCTAAAACCACCTGTAAGGCTTACGAGAGTCGGCTTGCCAAATGCCATGGCTTCCACTGCTGCCATTCCAAAGCCTTCAAACTTCGATGGTGCCACTAGAATCTTGGTTTGATTCATATATATGTATGGATTGTACTGCATGCCCACCATCTTGATGTTGTTGGCGAGTCCCAGCTTGCCTATTCTACTCAAGCACTGACTTCCCAAATCGCCACCACCAACTATGATGGCATTTATATCTGGATGAGTTTTCTTTACTTCGGCAACTATATCTATAAACTCGAAAGGATTCTTCTCTTCGGTTAAGTAACCAACAAAAAGTAAGTCAGATTTGTAGCCCTCCAACTTCTCTTTTGACATTTCTGTACCAGGAAGATATCCCTTCTCGAAAATTTTCACTGCATTGAATGGAGTTCGTAAGACAACTGTCCTATCCTCCATTTTATCGCGGAACCAAGCCTTTTCCTCGACGTATTTATCTGGTATGATGATTTTGGCAAAATTCTTGCATGCGCCACCATAGATGACAGACTTCGGTCCGATTTTCTGAACCCATTTTGGGATAGAATATAAATGACTGATAATAGGAATTGAATCTGTAACTTTTGTACACATTAAGCTACAGTCATATTCGTAAGCATGAATCAAGTCTGGTTTTATCTCTTCGATAGCTTCTTTGATTGAATTTTCATCAACCTTCTCCACTCCGATGTACTCAATATCCAAATCTAGAAGCTTTGTTTCGATTGAACCTGTTGCTGTAAGATAAACACTTCGATAATCCTCTGGTAAAGATTTCATAATGTTGATTGCAACGTTTTCCATTCCAGAGTATCTGTTTGATTTTGAAACATGTAAAATGACCACTTAGATCCCCCTATCTATACCTGCTCATATAGTTGTTTCATTACTTCATTAACAGTTTCCTTATCAAAAGACTTCATAGTCTCTATATTTGTTTGTCCCATGGCTTCTCTTGCTGTTGGAGTATCAGCTAAAGCCTTCTTTAAAGCTGCAACCAAAGTCAGGTCGTCATGTGAATCGAATAGGTATCCCCCAACACCATCTTCGATTAAATCCGTGTTGCCGCGAATCTTGCTACATACTGTAGGAAGTCCAACTGACATCGCCTCCATAAGAGCAACTGGAAGACCTTCTTGATGAGATGGAAATACGTAGATGTCACTTGCTGCAAAAACATCTGCAACATCACGTCTGAACCCAAGCATCTCGACATAATCCTGCAAGCCAAACTCTTTGATTGCCTGTTCTAGCTCTGCTCCAATTCGACCTCTTCCAGCTATCAAATATCTGAGCTTGTACTTAGGCTGCACTCGCTCATCGCTCTCAGGCGAATCAAGTATATCCTGATCCTTTAAGATTTTAAGTGCTCGCAGCACCTCCATATGATTCTTTCGAGGAATCAATTCCCCAACTGAAAGCAGTACAATCGTATCGTCGTCGATAGAAAGCTCTTTTCGAATCTTTTCTCTCGCCCCATCACTTGCCACAAACTTGTGGGTATCAACACCTACACCTGGCACATAGGCTACGTGCTTGGCTTTAAAAGACTGAGCGTTAGCGTAGTCCTCTTTGTTGATAGTTATCAACAGGTCGGTGTACTTACTGCAAAACTTTTCCACATTGTAGAACACCAACCAGTTCTTAAACGGTGCGCCCTTGAAGAAATGAAAACCATGTGCAGCATAAATGACCTTTGTGCCATAGAGCTTCCTAGCCTTGCGGCATGCAAGTCTGCAGATGACACCGCCGATTGGCGATTGCGTGTGGACAATCTCGTACTTGTTTGTCTCCACCTCGTCCTTCAACTGTTTGTAGGCCTTGTGGAGCTCAGAAATATTGAATATCTTTCTGAGGCTAGAGGTTTCTATGATTCTGCAGCCAAGCTCATTTAAAAGCTTTCGCCTATCAGCCATTGCCTCTGGGCTTAGTGCACTGTCATCGTCATTCCAACATGATGCCACATCTACTGTATATCCAAGCTCTTGTAGAATCTTGATATTGTCGATGTTGAACTGAGTCAACATGTAAGTAGTGTGGGCATGTATTAGAGCTTTTTTCATACATTATCTCCTGATAGAAGGGTTTTCTTTATCTGAAAAGCATCCGCAGATGCAACTTACTTATTCCCTACATTAGCATTGGTTTCTCCTTCGGTTACACCTTCAGTTGAATCCTTTGTAAAGATGACACGAAGAGTCATTAATATAAGCTGTATATCTAGCAATACCGAGCATTTCTCAACATACATCATGTCTAGCTTAAGCTTATCCAAGGATGTTGTGTTGTACTTGCCGTATACCTGCGCATAGCCTGTGAGACCTGCTTTTACATGTGTACGGAAGGCAAACTCTGGTACCTCTTTAACATATTCTTTGATTATCTCTGGACGCTCAGGACGAGGACCTACAAATGACATCTCACCCTTTAGGATATTGAAAAACTGTGGCAACTCATCAAAACGTGTCGCTCGGATAAAATGACCAATTGGAGTGATTCTATCATCGTTTTCACTAGCAAGACGAGCCTTGCCGTCCTTTTCTGCATCCACCACCATCGAGCGGAATTTAATAATCTTGTATTCTTTTCCACCTATAGTACAGCGAGTCTGTTTATAAAAGACCGGACCGCCATCGTACGCGTGGATAAGTATTGCAATTATTGCCATTGGAATAGCTCCAACGATTATCGCCAAAAGTGATATAACAATATCTCCAAAACGTTTTAATGCTGCGGAGATTCCATCCATTCCGACATTCTTGCAAACATATAAAGGTGTATCGAAAAGATCTACCACGTCGGCACCCTTAATCAGGATATCTGAAATCTTTGGAGTGAAGTACACTCGCTTACCTGAATCAAAGCACGCCTTTACGAGATCATTTCGAATCTCTGATGGAACATCATTTATGAGCACTGCGTCATAATTTTCAAGCTCTTTTGTGATTATTTCAATTGGCTCATAACAGCTCATCTCGCCTGTGATACGATATTTGTCGCCACGGCGATTCATCTTGATAACAAGATCATTTTCGAACTCACCGTAGATATTAAGAATTGTAAACGGTGGAAACACAACGCGATATAGCTTGGTGCAAATGTAGGTAACAATCAGCACCGCTACCGCATCTATCACTGAAAGAATAAGCAAGAACCCAAGTATCTTCCATGTGTGATTCTTGATTCCGACTATCAAAAGCACAAGGAAAAATTCAATCATATTTACCACGCCCATAGCAATTGCCTGGGACATAGATAAAATCGAAATCCTACTGCTTCCGATATTAAATCCTTTAAATGTATTTATCAGAAGAACCACAAAAACAACATAGAGGAATATTACAAGGTAGTTTCCTATGCTGTAATATCTTTGGGTTTCTTCCATAAGGTTTCTTAACTTGCCATACCACATAACGCCAAAGAGCGTGGCTAGTACTGCTACTAATACCACGCTGCTTACAAAGCGGAATAATCTTTTTCCTGTTTCTACGTTGTTATTTTTCTTATTATTCATAGTTTTATTCTAGAAATAGCTCTTGTCCATATCTACATTTCCCTTGATGCCTGGGATTGAACCTTTGCTTGAGTACTGCCAGATGTTATATCTGCCAGAGTACGAGCAAGCTGTGTTGTACTGGGCTACCCAAATTGAACATGAACCTGGAAGCGAGCCTGCGTTAATCTTTCCAGACATCCAGCTCTTGCTTGCATAAACACCTGCGCGGTGTCCACCAGATTGAACTGTAGTTATAAACGCATTTATGATAGCTGTACGCTGCTCATTTGAAAGGCTGCTCTGTCCTCTTTGAGTATCTTCCATATCGATATAGATAGGAAGTGAGCATCCTCCTGCCTTGTTTGCCATAGCTACTGCCATTGATGCTTCGGCTACTGCCTCTGCCTCGTTCAATGCTGTTGAGTAGATGTAAATACCTGTATTTACGCCATTTCCTCTTGCACCCTTCATGTTGGTGTAGAAGTATGGATCCTCGTGAAGTAAACCATCGTTAATTCCACGATATCCACAACGGATGATAGCAAATGATACTGCTGGACCTGCCAACTTCCAATCGATTGCACCTTGATGCTTAGATACATCGATACCTGTTCCGTTTGCAACTAAAGCACCATCTGTACCAAAGTTGTAAACCACACCCTGAATTGTCTGAGTGCCTGTGACAGGATTGGCGTTCTTGTCGAAGAAGAATGTACGTCCGTCGATTGTCTGCCATCCATAGTATATATAAGCAGCTTCTCTGTAGTAATATGTCTTACCCTTTACGTAATCTGCTGCTGTAGCTTCTTTAGTGCATTCAGGGTCTAAATATAGCTGATTGCCCTTAGAATCCTTAAGCTTTTCAGAAGTACCACCGCCAAATCCAGTTACAGTGTATGTTACTGTAAGTGATCCATCTGTCTCGCCATCGCTGAAGGTTGCAAGACCAGCTAGTGTATAATCACCATCCTGAGTTGCCTTGAAGGTTCCCTTGTTCTTTTCCATCTTGATTGCCGTACCGTTTACAGTAACGTTTGATACGTTGGCAGTTGATGTGATTGTAAATGTACCCTTTGAGTAAGACATATCAAGAGTTGCAACCTCAATGTTAGCTGCAGATGCTGTCTTGGCAGCAAGCATATATGTTGTCTCAAATGGTAGGAATGATGCAGCTATAGGACTGTGAGTATTTCTAAGTCCAGTATTTGTAGCTGGCTCACCCTCAGTTGGTGCTGTAGAACCACCCTCTGGCTCTGTCTGCTCTGGCTTTGGCTCTTCCTTTTTGGTGTATGTAAATGTAACACTATTGTCGCCATCTTTGACTGTGTAAGAAGCTGGGCTTACTGTGTAGCCATCTTTCGCTGGTGGAGTGATTGTATCTCCAGCCTTCTTGCCAGTAACAGTTTGGTCTGCTGGAAGGCCTTCTGCTCCAGAATACTTAACTGTAACATCGTATGTTTTTGGAGCTTCTGGTGCAGGTTCTTCTTTTTTAGTGTATGTGAATGTTACGCTTGTATCAGTTTCTTTGACTGTATAAGAAGCTGGACTTACTGTGTAACCATCAATTGCTGGAGGAGTAACTGTATCGCCTACCTTAGCACTACCCTCTGCTGGAGTTTTATCTCCTGCGCCAGTATATTTAACAGGCACTGTCTTTGGTTGTGCTGGATTCTTTCTGTATTTGAACTCTACAGTTTTGTTACCATCGCATATAACAGACATTGGCGATGCTGTTATTCTAGTGTAATCCTTGATTGTATCAGGCGCTGTAATTGATGCTGTTGTTCCCTTATCAAACTTTTTGTCTTCCTGTGCTGATATGGCAACATTTGTTGCTTCGTCAACATATTTGACTGTAATTGTCACCTGCTCAGGTGCTTTAGGCTTGAGCTGATGGTCAATTCTAGTCTTGCCACCATCCTTCTTGGTTGCCTTGCTGTTCTTTGCATTGCCCTTAGGTGCTACTGCATCTGTTGTCTCTTTAACAGCGCTGCCGTTTTCGATCTTCTTTGATTCAACAAATTCTACAGTATCCTTTGGAGCTGCCTCGACTGGAATGGCGGCCTCTTTCTTTTGTCCATCCTCGGCTGGAGCATCCTTCTTAACCTGCTTGATGATTTCATTTTGAACCTTTAACTCTACTTTGTCTTTTACATTTACCTCTGACTTATAGGTTGTTGGCTCGTAGGTGATTGTGTTCTCTTCACCGTCAATACTGTTAACAAGACATGCAACATAGTCACCTGGTGTCATATCTTTCTGAGAGATAACACCATCCATATCTTCATCAGTGTAGACTGTTCCTTCTGCCTCGTTCAAAGCAACAGTGAATGCCTGCACTGCTGTTTCCTTGTCTAAATATAATAGATAGAGTGGATCGCTCTCAATGTCTGCTGGCTGAGTTTCAACGACTTCTCCGTTTTCATCAGTTACAGTAACTGCAACGTTCCTCTCTTCAAGAATCTTCTTAATCATTTCTGCTTCAGTAGGAGCTGGCTCCTCTTCGGCTTCTGGGGTTTCAGCCTCTTCTGATTCTGCTGCTTCAGGCTTCTCAGCATCAGCTGCTGGCTCTTCCTTTTCCTCTTCGCTTGGTTCTTCTTCTGCTGGCTCCGCTGGCAACAAGCCTGCCTCAATATAAGGGGCTGTATACTCAGCTATCTGCTGGTCTAAATCGTTGATTGCGTCAACATATGACTGCAAACCTTCTGCTGCCTCAGGTGTTAATAGCTTTACTTGAAAAGGAACACCTGTGATGCAATTCTCACCATCAGATGAAATATAAATTGTTAAATCCTTTTCCAAGGAGTCGCTTGTAAGATATACACTCTGGAAAGCTGGAATGTATACATCTGCTGCTGCTTTAATTTCTGTGTCTTTGACTTCCTCTTTAACTTCTGGTTCCTTAGCGTGTGCGTTGTAAATAGCGTACGCACCACCACCGACTGCTGCCACACCTAAAACACTAGCTGTTCCGATTGCTACTGCCTTGTGTGCCCCAACAAATCCTTTGACAATAGAAAGTAGATTCTTCATAAAAATACGTCTCCCAATTCCTTAAAAAATGTTAATTAGTTTATGCCATGCTCCTTGCAATAATCCTTGTAAGAAGCGTTAATCTTGTCCTTATCTGAAAGAATCAAATCTGACTCTGTCATGCCCTCTGGTATTGGCCACTGAACTCCTATGTCAGGGTCGTTATACATTAGGCCGCCCTCGTCATTTGGATGATAGAAGTCTGTTACCTTGTAGCAGAACTCAGCAAAATCGCTGACTACTAAAAATCCGTGGGCGAATCCCTTTGGAATGAGGAACTGCTTTTTGTTCTCTGCTGAAAGAAGAATTCCATAATGCTTACCGAAGGTTTTTGAGCCCTCACGAAGGTCTACTGCGACATCGTAAACCTCGCCAGAAATAACTCTAACGAGCTTATCCTGTGGGAAATTCTTCTGGAAATGAAGACCACGAAGGACGCCTTTTTTGCTTGCAGACTGATTATCCTGGACGAAAGTATAATCTAAGCCTTCTGCCTTCATATCGTTTTCGTTGTACGTTTCCACAAAGTAGCCTCTATCGTCGCCAAACACCTTTGGGGTGATGACGCAAAGGCCTTCAATACCGTTTACGTTTTTCTCAACTGTAATTGCCATTGTACTCTACTCTTTCTATAAAATTAATTTAGTCCGCAAATTTTCCTTCGTTAAATATATACTGTCATTCGACACGCTTTCGCTCTACTTGCCCTCATTACCCTACATAAGAAGCCACTTCGTGCCTTCTAAGTAGGGATGGGTCAAGAAGGTCTCATGACATGTATATATTTAACTCAGGAAATTTGCTCATCTAATAGTTCAATTATATATTAATACTTTTGTATTTATACAGGATATATAATAAATACTCCTACAATAATAAAATAAGCAGACACTAGTGTAGAAGATACATTTATAAAATTGTTTCTTAGTGATAAATACATCTTTAGACAAATAAAGTCTTAACCATTAACGATTATTATAATCCATTTGCTACATCTACGAGATACTGACCATATGCGGTTTTCATGAGAGGTTCAGCGAGCTTTAGGAGCTGAGCCTTGTCGATGAAGCCACGCTTGTATGCGATTTCTTCGATACAAGATACATACATGCCCTGTCTCTTCTGATATGTCTCTACGAACTCAGCAGCCTGTAAAAGCATGTCGTGATTTCCTGTGTCGAGCCATGCGAATCCACGGCCAAGTGTTTCTACGTGGAGGTTACCACGGTTTAAGTATTCATTGTTGACCGCTGTAATTTCAAGCTCACCACGAGCAGATGGCTTGATTGTCTTTGCAATTTCAACTACTGAATTGTCATAGAAATAAAGACCTGGAACTGCGTAGTTGCTCTTTGGCTTCTCTGGCTTCTCTTCGATAGAAATAGCCACACCATTTTCGTCGAACTCTACTACGCCGTACTCTCTTGGGTCACGTACATAGTAACCAAATATTGTTGCACCTGGCTCTGACTCAGTTCTTTGAGCTGCTGTAAGAAGCACCTTTGAGAATGACTGACCATAGAAAATGTTATCACCAAGTACGAGTGCTACAGCATCGTTTCCGATGAAATCTGCGCCAATAATGAATGCCTCAGCAAGTCCGTTTGGAGCTTCTTGAATAGCATACTGAATATCCATGCCAAGCTGCTTACCATCGCCAAGAAGATCCTCGAATACTGGAAGGTCTCTTGGAGTAGAGATGATGAGCACCTCACGGATACCTGCCAACATAAGTGTTGACAATGGATAGTAAATCATTGGCTTATCGTAAATTGGCATAATCTGCTTTGAGATTGCCTTTGTAAGTGGATACAATCTTGTTCCTGAACCACCTGCTAAAATTATTCCCTTCATTTTTCCTCCTAACTACGGCAGCTTCCATTTTTTTGTAAATTAAAATACATTTTTCTCTTTTACGACACGCTTTCGCTCTACTTTTTCTACTTACGTTACATAAGATGCTCTCTTCGAGACCATCTAAGTAACGAGTGAAAAAGAAGGTCTTTAAAAGAGAAATTGTATTTTAATTAAATACTACTATGCTTATAGCTGCCTTACTTAATCTTAACCATTAAAATTCTTCAGCAACAACCTCTAGCGCGGCGGCTACGACTTTATCCATGTCGTAGTACTTGTACTGACCGAGACGTCCTCCAAAGATGACGTTATTCTCTGATGCTGCGCGGTCTGCATACTTTTGGTATACTGCATTGTTTTTGTCGTTGTTTACTGGATAGTATGGCTCAACCCCCGGCTTCCACTCTGAGGAATATTCCTTTGAGATGATTGTTGTAGGCTGTGTGCCAAACTCAAAATGCTTGTGCTCGATGATACGTGTGTAAGGCACATCTGCGGCTGTGTAGTTTACAACTGCGTTGCCCTGATAGTTTTCTTCATCAAGCTTTTCCGTTTCAAAACGAACTGAACGATACTCAAGTGGACCAAAGCTACTGTCATAAAACTCATCGATTTGACCTGTGAAAAGCAACTTGTTCCATGAAACCTCTGTGCCGTCTTTAAGCTTTCCTGATGCAGCACTTGGTGCATTCTTAACTCCACCAACCATATCAAAGAAGTCTTGGCTAAGAACTACGTCTGCGCCTTGAAGCATCTTTTCAACAATCTGTGTGTAGCCTCCCATTGGAATGCCCTGGAATCTATCGTTGAAGTAATTATTATCGTAAGTAAATCTAAGAGGTAAACGCTTGATAATAAATGCTGGAAGCTCGTTGCATGGGCGTCCCCACTGCTTTTGTGTGTAGCCCTTGATAAGCTTTTCGTATACATCTGTGCCCACAAGTGAAAGTGCCTGCTCTTCCAAATTCTGTGGATCGCTAATGTTGAGCTCCTTGATTTGCTCGGCGATCTTTGCCTTAGCCTCTGCAGGAGTTTTGATGTTCCACATCTTAGAAAATGTATTCATATTGAATGGAAGATTGTAAAGCTCATCACCGTAAACTGCCACCGGCGAGTTGATGTAATTATTGAACTCAGCGAACTGGTTCATGTATTCCCAAATCTTTTTGTCGCTTGTGTGGAAGATATGAGCGCCATATACATGGACGTTGATGCCATCTTCTTCCTTTGTATAGATGTTGCCTGCAATGTGATTGCGACGGTCAATAACAAGTACTGACTTGCCGCGCTTCATTGCCTCGTAAGCGAAGGTTGCACCAAAAAGACCTGCGCCCACCACTAAGTAATCGTATTTCTTCATTAAATAGTTCTCCCGCCTGTAACACACAGACTAGTGTAAAGCAATATAATATCTAACAATATTTATAAAATAGTCTAGACACGAAATGTAGGCATCAAGCTATTTGCACTCTGCAAGTGACATTCTTAGTCACTGAAAGAGTGTAAATGCTTGTGGCCGTAACATTTCGTACTCAACCTGGATTATTTATTAGAGTACATGTCTGAGTAGTACTTCTGGTAGTCACCAGAGGTAACGTTTTTCATCCACTCTTCGTTCTCGAAGAACCAAGCAATTGTCTTCTTGATACCTTCTTCGAAGCATGTCTCTGGCTCCCAGCCAATCTCTGCTT
>JAEEGJ010010640.1_pt1 | contig 23850 bp, 19 predicted proteins | sample 8958761 | NCBI WGS metagenome assembly JAEEGJ01 (sample SAMN16246546, study PRJNA631951) | gut metagenome | biome: gut microbiome; feature: rumen; material: RS-attached | host: Bos | place: Iran: Karaj | collected 2018-10 | reverse complement strand
AGACGTCGGCCTCGCATAATATCACATCATATCCAAATCTCAGGACATCAAGATTCTCAAGAGGAGGACAGCTCCACTTACCGCTTTCCGTGTTCTCAAGGGCATAGATCACGGAGCACGGACCATCTGGTGCAAATGACAGGACCGAATCATCAGAGAAGATCCTGTCCGCCTTGTAGTCCAGAAGATACGGGGACCTGATCTTGGTCGTGGTGGTCATCAGGACCTTCCTGCCGCAGGAGCGCAGATAAGAGGAAAGGCCGGTCATCAAAGTGGTCTTTCCGCCTCCGCCTGTGATTGAGACAAATGCATTGTCAGAACATGCCCTGCCGCCGAGAGCCTCATAAAGGTCCATGCCATTATTCTAAAACAAAAGCAATGGTTGCGCAAACAACTTGCAGACTATATTCTTTGAGAAGGAGAATCCCATGAGCGAGTATTACAGACAGTTCCTAACCTCCATCCAGAGCAGCTACAAGACCCTCGAGCGCAGAACAGATCTCAATACCGGTGCGGAGGCCCTGTACCGTGACGGAGTCCTCATCGCATCTGAAGGAGGCGAAGTCAGGGAGGCAGACCTGTCCGAGCTCATCACAGCGGAGCCGCATCTTGTGCTGTTCGGCTGCGGCCATGTGGGGAAGGCCCTTTATGACCTTGCCGTCCTCCAGGACATGAAGGTAACAGTCATAGACCCCAGAGAAGAACTTCTCACGGAGGAGAGATTCCCTCTTGCAACACGGATCAACGCACAGTATGAGCATTTCCTCTCAGAGGACCATCCGCAGTTCATCTCCCCTTATTACTGCATCTTCACCCACGGGCACACTTATGACTCCGACTGCCTCCTGTACGCGCTCAGACACCCGCACACATACATCGGCATGATCGGGTCCAAGGCAAAGATAGCCTGCTGCTTCGACATCATGCGGGAAAACGGCATAACCGAGTCCCAGCTAGAGGATGTCCGTTCACCCATCGGGCTTCAGATAAACGCCGTCACGCCCCAGGAAATCGCCGTGGCGATCATGGCACAGATCATCTCCGTGTTCCGCAAGGACAAGAACGCAGTCAAGATCGATGCCTCACTTCTCAAGAAGGCCTCAGAGCAGCCGGGCATCATGGTGAGGATTGTTGAGAAGACAGGCTCCACACCACGCTCCGTGGGATCCATGATGTTTGTCACACAGGACGGAATCTGCGGCACAGTCGGCGGAGGAGCCATTGAGAACCATGCCATTGAGAGAGCAAAAAAAATGCTCAAGCAGGAAGAATCATTCCTTCTTGAGCATCTCGAGCTGCAGCGTGATCAGCTTCTCGGCATGACCTGCGGCGGCAGCAACACCTTGCTTTACAAAGCCGTCAGATGATCATCAGAGCGGCGGAAGCATCTTCGAGATCAGGCTGAACAGAAGATCGAGCAGGTTCTGGTACTCGGCGTCAGTGAGCATCACAAGGCTTGTAGTGATCACATTCGTGAATCCGTCAGAGAACTGTTTGGCAAGGTCACTGATTCCTTCCTCAGTTGCCGTGATAAGATCTCCGATTGACTCCATCATATCAGAGAACCCGTAGTCATCCCTGCCTGAGAGGGCATGGACAATATCATCCAGCTCGTCCTCTGCAGTGTACTCCGGATCGGCTTCCCTCTTCGCCTCAAGCTCCTCCATTAGGACATCAAAGTCAAAGTCCTCCGGGATATCGTAATGCTCACCGTGCTGCTGGAGATAGCTGTGGATTCCATTAAGGATATCCGAGACTGAGTCTCCGAGACTTGAAGGTGCCTCAGTGGCATGCTCAAGATCGGACAGGATCTCATAGTTGTTTCCGGTGTGCACATAAGAGGAGACAACCGCTCCCCAGATTCCATTGGTGTAGTCCTCGAAACCGATGTGCAGGGAGAGCATGAGATACATGAAGAAGTCCTCGATCGTAAGACCGCGGTCAATCTTGCCGGGATCCTCGAAGATCATCATGACAACTCCGCCGATGGTCTTGTCCACAGGCATGTATTTGACGTATGTCATCTCATACGCTGCCTTCAGGGCCTTTGACTCCATGATGAAGGTGTTGTACTTCAGCTCATCGAACTTCTTGTCCGTTGAGATCAGGTCAACCATCTTGCTGACGGTCTTTCCCAGGATGCTTGCGACAACAGGGTTCACCACACCGTCTTCGGCTCTTGAGATATCCCTTGAGTTCTCCACAAGTGAAGTGACATCAACATCAGCCAGGATATCCAGGGTCGCGATATCAGCTATCACCTTGATGGTGTCGACACACTTCCTTCCGATATCAGACACCTCTTCGGGATCAACATTCTCCTTCATGATTGAGGAAGCCATCTTATTCAGGATGGCTGTCAATGCGATATCCTCCATCTGAGGCACCCTGGCTTCGGTGTCTATAGTCTCAAGGCTGTCATGGATATCCTGGACTGCCCTCACAATCGACCATCTCACATCGGCCATAGCCTCATCCACCGCATAACCCTCAAGTGCACTGATAAGATCGGAGGCCTGGTTTATGATTGCCTCTCTCACCGCATCGGCGTCCTCGGTAGGAACATCCTGGTCAAGGAGATCCCTTAATGTCGCAGCCCTCTGAGGGGATTTCCTGATATCGGCGATTGAGTCGATGATTGTTGCGGCATGATTCAGGTCTATTGAGATGTTTCCGTATTCGTCCCTGACGATTGCACCGGAGACATAAGCGGCACTTGCCTCGGCTTTTCTCACATCGGGCTTGATGCCGTAGATGTTATGGCTCATGGCACCCATGCCCGATCCCAGACCGGAATAGAATTCCTGGGAGCATGCCGTGATGCCCAGAAGCAAGATTATACTAATAAAAAGGAATGCGATTTTTCTCATATTACAATACCCTTCATAGAGTATAACAAAAAAGGGGATGTTTGGTAACATCCCCTAGTGAGAAGAGCATTAAAACTCTTACTTATCGTAGCCAAGAACGAACTTGACTGCCAGTGAGTCAACCGGATGATCTCCGAGCTCCTCACCGAACTCCTGCCATCCGTATGCGACATCAAGCTCTGCGAACGGGAGCCAGATGCCGGCACCGACTGACATGAATCCGCGGTTGACACCGAATCTTGCCTTCACGATGTTGAAGAGTCCGAGCTCTGCGCCGAGGTTCAGGTGAAGCAGGAGATCGCTTGCCCTGAAGCTGTCTGAGCTGAAGCTCTTGACCAGCTCGAACATGTCGATCAGGTCAGCTGTGATGACCGGCTGGATGACATTCATCTTAGGAGCGAATGCCGCGCCGAAGTTAAGGGTCCACGGGGTCTCGATCTTGAAGTCGACGGAATCCTTTGCCGCAGGAGCATCCTCAGGAACAGGGATTGCGCCCTCTGAGAAGGAGTTGACCAAATAACCTGCGCCGGTATAGCTCTTCATGTTGTATGTGCCGTTGAGGTTGTTGGCTGTGGCGCTGAGAGTCAGCTGGTCATCAAACAGACCGAATGTGACGCCGACATCAATCGGAACAGCGTATCCGCCCATGACAGGAGTGTCCCAAAGGAGGACCTTCTCAGGCTCTGCGTCTCCGGAGACCAGATCCAGGATCTTGCTTCCGCCGATACCCTTGAAGTATGCCTTGTAGACACCGTGAACTGAAACACCTGCGCTGAATGAGAAAGCGGATGTGTCGATGATCTTCAGTCCCAGACCGACTGTCTGTGCGACGTTGACCTCAGGAATGATGCTCTGTGATGCCACGCTTGTTCCGTAGTTCATTGCGTGGAGCTTGACCTGCACGTTTGTTCCCAGTCCGATGAAACCGAGCTTGAGTCCGAGTCCGGCATCGATCTTTGCGATGAGGTTACGGCCGCTGCCGAGGTTCTCAAGGTACTTTGTGGCAAACGGGAGAGCAGCATCAGAGTCGCCTTTGATCAGTGCGTTGAAGTTCTCCATTGCCTCAGGATCCTCAACCATCTTCTGGATGTTGTAGAATGTGACACCGAAGCTTGGAACTGTCAGTGCGAAGCCTCTCTTGACTCCCAGATTGGCCGGGTTCGTGTAGAAGCTGTCGATCTTTGTGGGAAGAGCGATTCCGCTCTGGCCCATTGCATCGTATCTTGTCATTGACGGCTGGAATGCGAAATTGATGTCGTCATATTTTACAGGTGGCTCCTCTGCGGCAAAAACGAATGCAAATGCAAGAAGCGCCATAAGAATTGTGATAATAGCTCTTTTCATATTTCATTAACTCCCAAATCAGAATGCATACAGGAAGCACTTGAGTGATCCCTTCTCCGGAGCATTCTCCTCTGTGATCTCGATCTGGCTAAGAAGGGCCTCATACTCGGAATCAATGAGAATCACACCGATTGTCTTGAGGACGCTGCTGACTCTTCCGCCTACAACAGTGTTCTCGTCTCTGATGAGCTCCTTGACCATCTCTGAGAAATCATCTCCCTCGAGATCTCCACCCATATTGGTGATGATTGAGTCCGTGAATTCATCATCCATGTCAAACTCCTCGTCTGAGAAATCAGGAAGATTATCGAGGTCACCCTTGATCAGCAGATCATAGTATCCGGCCTTCTCCTCGTCTCCGTTGATGAATGCGCTCAGGAAGTCAATTGCGCCTTCCGCGTATGTGTCAGCAGCTGAGAAGACGACTGAGATGATGTAATGTCCCAGATCCTCGATGACAAGACCTGCGTCAACTGCCACCTGGCCCTTGAGAGGAGCTGCTATGTTAATATTATAGCCCTTAGCGATCATCTCGTAGGAGGCTCTCAGTGCCTTGCACTCCATGACGAACTTGTTGTATCTCTGCTCAGTGAACTTGCCGTTCTCTGTGATGCAGGCCATGACCTCTGAGACTGAGCTCTCGAAAAGCGGGGCAAAGAGATCGACCTCTTCCTCGACTTCCTCTCCGTCTCTTGCGATTGCCTTCTCATTCATCATATTGAAGAGGCTTGAGATGTTGACGTTGGCGAAGATGTCGACCTGACCGATCTCTGATGTGATCTTCAGGGCATCGACTGCTGCCTTACCGGCTGCCTGGTAAGCTGCCTCGTCTCCTGCCTTGACTGCATCTGCAAGTGTGGCAAGGACTGCGACTGTAGCAAGCTCTGCCTTAGTCGGGTTCTCTGAGAGGCTGTCTTCAACATCCTCGAGAACTGCGTTCACGAGCTCTGCAAGAGCCTTCTGATCGCCAGCAAGATCTGAGGTGTCGATTGTCTTCTCAGTTGCCTGGGCTGTGATCTGAGCCTTGAGCTCGGCCTTTGATGCATCTGTTGCGCCCTTTCCAAGAAGTGGCTCGGAAAGAGAAGTCTTCAGAGCTTCTTTCTTTGTATCTGAGTTCTTGACGGCAACAACCGAGTTCACGATTGAAGCGGCTGTCTCTGCCTCAAGCTTGACAGTGACTTTTCCATCTCCGTCAACGGCAACAGCGCCGTCAACCTTGTTGGTTGCGTTCTCAACATCCTTGAGATTTGCTGTAATACCATAGATGTTTCCGCTCATATTACCCATTGCTTCGCCAAGGGCCTGATACTGGTCCTGTGAACAGGCAGTGAGACCGAAAATCAAGGCAACAACAATAAGACCTAAAAGAATCTTCTTCATCTTTTTGTTCCCTCCTGATGGATTTTGCACAAAATATATATAAGGTTGGTTAAATTATCCACTACAAAACGTGTTTTGTAAATGAACGATTTCCACAAAAGAAAACAACTGAGAGGAGAAAAGGTAACAGAAAAAAAAGTTGGGTTTTCACGTGTTAGCCGGGGTGCTCAGCTTTTTCCTGTACAGGATGCAGAGAACGGCGGAAATCAGCGGGAAAACAGCATAGATGGCAAACAGGTTCCTGTATCCGAGACTGTCGATTATGAAGCCTCCGACAAGGGCTCCAATCATCTCAGAGAAATTAGTTGCGATAGCCCAGTAGAAGCTTTGTGCCACAGAATAATGTGCAGGATTAACATTCTGGGCTATGAATTTGGTCACTCCGATATGAAGGGCTCCGAATGTCAGGGCATGAAGCGACTGCCCTATCGTGAACCCGACGATATTCGGGAAAAGATAGTATATCAGCAGTCTTGCAGCAAGTCCCATGAATGAGAGGAGTATCATGGTGTAAGCCGAGATACTGCCTTTCTGCAGGGCCCTTCCGCCAAACAGGATCATCAGGAATTCACAGAAGGCACCGAAAGCGACAAAGTGCACGAAGTTCCCGCCAAGCCCCAGCTCCTCCATCATGTATGATGAGAGCAGCTTCTCAATGACGGCCTGGGAGATCCTTGACAACCCCACAAGCAGCATCATCAGATAGAACTTGCCGCTCAGGCTCCGTAACGAGAGCTTATCCTTGTTCTCCGCCCTTGATGCCGGGATGTCATTCGGGATCAGGAAGCTGACTGCAGCAAACGCCGTGCATGCAATCACTATTGAGATGCTGATTGACCTGTTGCTCGTCTCATCGGGGAATCCGGTCAGACCGAACAGGATCAGGCAGACGATGTAGCTCATGGTACCCATTGACCTTATGAGCCCGTACTTTGAAGAATCACCCTTGAGCAGTCTAGTCTCATAACCGTCCACTATCGGATGGACTGACCAGAACACTCCGGATGCAAGGAAGATGGAGACAAAAGTCAGAGGCAACGATCCCGACAGGGCAACAGGAAGGAACAGCACGGAGCTGAGAAGCGCAAGAGAGATTATTATCGGTTTGGTCTTGCGCGTCTTGTCTGACAGCATCCCCATGAGCATGGGGATTATCACAGTCGCAAGCTGCCCGACTGCCAGAAGCACTCCCACCACGGAATGGGAGTAACCCTTGTTCCTCAGCAGGATCTGGATATATGGTGAGACCGCAGCGGTTGTGGCCTGGTTGAAAATGCAAAGAAGAAATAGCCGTGACACGGCTCTGATTATGCATTTTTACGTGCCGTTATACAAGAAGGCCACCCGCTCGGGTGGCCTTTGAACAAGCTATCTGGATTTTCAGCGGATTGCCAGTTCTGTCTGAAGATCGAAGAACTTTGCCTTCTCCATGTTCGGAGCAAGGGAAACGCTCTCACCGACCTTGACTGTGACGTTAGGATCGATCTTACCGGTGATCTGGTTCTTGGCTGTGGCAACAAAGACATGAGTCTCTGCTCCGAGCGGCTCAACAACTGAGACCTTACCGTCGATTGTCTGTCCGTCAACAGACTTCTTCTCGTAGACGACATCTTCCGGGCGGATACCGAATGTAACCTGCTTTCCGACATAGTCCTTGAGGAGCTTTGCCTGCTTCGGGGTGACCTTCAGGCGGAAATCGCCCTCGTGCACATAGATGTCCTCATCCTCTTTCATGACATCACAGACCATGAAGTTCATCGGTGGTGATCCGATGAAGCCTGCGACGAACTTGTTGTCCGGGTTGTTGTACAGCTCAAGAGGTCCGCCGATCTGCTGGATGACACCGAGCTTCATGACGACGATCTTGTCTGCCATTGTGAGTGCCTCGACCTGGTCATGTGTGACGTAGATCATTGTGGCCTGGAGTCTGTGGTGCAGACCCGAGATCTCAGCTCTCATCTGGACACGGAGCTTAGCATCGAGGTTTGACAGCGGCTCATCGAAGAGGAAGACCTTCGGCTTTCTGACAATGGCTCTTCCGACAGCAACACGCTGTCTCTGTCCACCGGAGAGTGCCTTCGGCTTTCTGTCAAGCAGTTCCTCGATGTCGAGGATCTTTGCTGCCTCGCGAACACGGGCATCAATCTCTTCCTTCGGGAATTTGCGGATCTTGAGTCCGAATGCCATGTTGTCGTAGACAGTCATGTGCGGGTACAGAGCATAGTTCTGGAAGACCATTGCAATGTCTCTGTCTTTCGGCGGTACGTCGTTGACGATCTTTCCGTCGATCAAAAGTTCTCCGCTGGAAATATCTTCCAGTCCGGCGACCATACGAAGGGTGGTTGACTTACCGCATCCTGAAGGACCGACAAGTACGACGAATTCCTTGTCCTTGATCTCAATGTTGACATCATTGACAGCCTTCACGCCACCATCGTAGATCTTGCAGATGTGTTTCAACAATACTTCTGCCATAGAAACCTCCGAGGTTTTATCTTATTCCTAAGTAGGATACACTCTAAATGCGAAATCTGTCAAAGGAAACTTGGTTCTCCATGGTTTTTTTGACCGCAAGACAGGTTGCTTGCGGCAATTTCCGCTAAAACACTGTTTTCATGGGGTTTTAGCGGAAGATTTTCCGTTTTTTTCCGCTTAAACTTTGTTTAATCGCGTTTTTAGCGGAAAAGAGCCGGATGAAGATGCATAAGACGATTATTGTCATTCCCTCTCTTGGATAATATAGTTCAACCTATGACTAGAATAATCTTGTGGGATCTGGACAACACACTTTTAGACCCACGCCCGCCTGAGCGGCTTGCAATCAGGAAATGCTTCAAAGATTTGGACCTGGGCGAATGCACTGATGAGATGCTGGATGCATATCCTGCTATAAACAACAAATGGTGGACAATGTGCGAGAAAGGCGAGAAGACCAAGGACGAGATTCTTGTCGGCAGATTCCAGGAGTTTCTGTCCGTCTTCGGACGTCCTGTCGATAAGGCTCCGGAGTTTCTCGCGGATTACATGGACAGCCTTGGAGACAATATCTTTCCCATTCCCGGGGCCCTGGAGACACTGAGGTTTCTCAAAGGAAAGGTAAAACAGTATATCCTCACGAACGGAGTATGGGCATCTCAGAGGAAAAAGCTCTGCAATTCCGGTGTCATTGATATTGCAGATGGAGTGTTTGTCTCAGAAGATGTTGGCTTTGAGAAACCGGAGAAAGAGATCTATGACAAGGTACTGGACATGATCGGTTGTACTGACCGCTCAGAGATTCTCATGGTCGGAGACTCACTTACCACAGACATCCAGGGCGCGAACAATGCGGGAATTCCCTGCTGCTGGTTCAATCCGAAGCATAAGGCAAGGCCATCTGATCTCAGGATCGATTACGAGATTGATGAGATAAGTAAGGTCTTGTCTATAATCAACCTTCAACAAGAAAACATGAACTGACTGAGCAAGGGATATCAGATGTGATAACGATGTTCTTGAAGTGAGTTTTCCGCTTAAAAACCAAATAAACCGAGTTTAGGCGTAAATGCAGGCAATACAGTGTACAAAAGCCCGAGAAATGGCCTGGGCCACCCCAGTCTTTGACACATATAGTCTTTTTGTCAGAAATATTATATCCTCTGTCCGTATGGGAAGACTCAGGGAGATTATCAGGAGAATACCAAGATACGGATGGATTGCGGCGCCAGCCATCTTCTTCTTCAACTATGCCCTTTATGTCGCGGGGCCGCTTCTTGCCAGATTGCTTGGCACTGAAAGCTGGGCCTTCGCACCCAAGATCCCTTTCATTGATGACAAATTCCAGCTCATTCCCGCCTTTGTGATCATATATGTGGTCTCGTATGCCGTCTGGGTGTTCGGAATATTGGCCGTGTCACTCACGGACAGGAGGAACTTCATCAACTATGTAATTGGCCTTGAGACTTCAGTCCTGATAGGATTTCTGCTGTTCATCCTCATGCCCACAACCATGGACAGGGTCTCGGAAGGAGTCCTGCAGAAAGTCCAGGAGCCGGGTGTCATAAACTGGATGATGAAATTCATCTACGCTGCTGACGGATGGGAGAAAGGCCGCGCCCTCTTCCCGTCATTCCACTGCCTGATGAGCATCTACTGTTATCTGGGAATCCGCAAGCAGAATGAGATATCAAGGGGATTCAAGGTTTACACAGTGGTGATGACAATTCTGATCTGCCTCTCCACTCTCTACACAAAACAGCATTATATCGTTGATGTCATCGGAGGACTGGGAATCCCGGTCATATGCTATGCCATTGTACGTAAGCTTGATCCTGCAGGCAGTATCATGAAAGAAAAGCTTTGACAACATCACTTGTACGGATGCTAAACTGAGGCAAAGGGGATGAGAGAAATGAGAAGAATCCTTATTGCAGCAGCCGCATTGTTCATAGTGTTCTTTGCCGTATCATGCGTCACCGAAGCCGACCCCACAGGACTCAAGGGTGTCTGGAAGGCAAGTGACGGAGAATATGACTATACTTTCACCTTCACATCCGATGGCTTCTATGCCAGCGAGATTTATTACGAGGACTACCTGGAGTACGCCGAATTCGGCACATTCGAGTCAGATGAGTCCTATATCTACACTGACCTGGATGATTATCCGTTCTCATGGGACGGAAGCAACCTGGTCCTTGACTACTTTGGATCAGACCTTGTTTTCAAGCGGACCTCCAAGACCGCACGCAACAACACATCGGCGTCAAAGCTCTGCGGCGTGTGGAGCGGCCAGGCCGGAGTTGCGGGATTCACAAAGGGCGGCACCTTCTCCTCAATGGGCTTAAGGACCAACATCGACGATTACTCTGCTGACGGCACAATCCTGACAATAGGCGGAACAGAGAACGACTATCTGATCATCAACAGCAGGCTCTATATCAGGGATGAGGACTCCATCTTCGGAGCAAACTACACAGTCATCTTCGACAGGGAGACATCAGGCGGAGAGGACCAGACATCAAGGGAGATCCTCACGCTCAACAACCCGTGGCACCTGACTGACATGGATGAGGGAACCAACCACTATATCTACGAGTTCAGCTCCTCTGGCAACTACACCATGGAGTACTACAACGACAACTACTCGGACCACTCCAAATCAAGCGGCACCTACCGCTACAGCGGCCATACCATTGAGCTGTCTGATGACGGGGACCTGGCCTACCTGATCGTGGATCTCAGGCCGTTCATGTTCAGCATCTGATGATTCCGGCCTGACACTCCAGAAAAAGGAAGACTCACTTATAACTGTGCACTCCGGGTAGGAATGTGTTCACGCCCACATAGGTGAACAGGACGCAGACAAAGCCTATGACTGCGAAGATGGCCGCGCTCTTTCCCTTGTAGCCCCTGCGGATCCTTAGATGCAGGTACACGGCGTAGATGATCCATGTGACAAGCGACCAGGTCTCCTTGGGGTCCCATGACCAGTAGCTTCCCCAGGCACGCTCTGCCCAGATGGCTCCGGTGATGATTGTGAAGGACAGGAAAAGGATTCCCAGCGCCACGCTGCGGTATTCGATCAGGTCCAGCTTCTCCTTGTCTGGGATATGCTGGTCCAGGAATCCCTGGGCCTTGAGCCTGTCACGCAGAAGGAAGATTATCCCTATGACAAATGACACACCGAAGGCACCGTAGGCGATTATGGCGGTTGACACATGGAAGCCCAGCCAGTTGGACCGGAGGGCCGGCATTAGCTCTCGCACTTCCTTGCTCTGCATGGCGGCATAACCGATCATCAGGAAAGTCACCGGTGATATGAAGGCACCCATGACATGGAAGCGGAAACGCAGCATGAAGACAAGGCCCAGAAGGCAGAGTCCCCAGGCAAAGGATGTAGCGAACTCATACTGGTTCGTCAGAGGCAGGCGCCCCGCCCCTATTCCCCTGCATATTATGGCTGCGGTGTGAAGCACGAACCCGAACGCCTGAATTGCAAAGGCAATCTTGAATACAATCTCCTTTTTGGCTGCGATGTAGATGAAATATCCAATCATCGAGGCAAAATAGGAAATCATTACAATCGTGAATAATGTGTTCTCAACTTGAAGCATCGTCTCCCCTCGTCTGCAAGTCGTTCTGTAAGCTGTTGTTTTTCCTTGGTTTCACATAAAGGCTGAGAACCAGCCCCAGAAGGATGATTATCCCGCCCGCGAACGCAAGCGGAGTGTAAGAGTCCTTCTTTATCTGTATCAGCGTGTAGCTCTGAGGCTCCGTGAAATGGACGCTGTATTCGTCAATCGTCAGGACCTCACCCTCCATCAGGACATTCATGCCCAGGATCCGTCCTTGGTAATAGACAGAATAAAGGTATCCGGGATTGTTGAGCTTTCCGGATGCGGTGGCAGGTCCGTACCCGGAGATCATCACATAGTCCGGATAGAATGCATTGAAGTAGATCACTAGATCCTGCTTGTCTGACACGGCAAGATAGTCACCCGCGCATACAATGCTGTCCTGAAGGGGCTGTCCGTCCTTGTCTATGGTGACCCTGGCTGCCCAGCCTGTTGAGTTCTGGTAGAACCTCATGCCGAAAAGGTCTGCAGGATTGTTCACGCTGACTGTGGCGCTCTTTCCGGATGAGCTTCTGGCTATGTCGTAGACTGTTATCTCAGAGGTATACTGCTCAACTGTATCGTCTGATCTCAGGTCCACACGGAAATCATCAATGGTCATCACAAGGCCTGTATCCCCTATTGCCATTGTCTGGCCGGGAACACCATATGCCGCATATTCCTTGTGCGTCATCTGACCCAGGCTGAAGCCCAGTATCAGGAGAAACACTCCCACATGGGTCACCCAGGCGCCCCAGATCCCCAGGCGCTCACGAAGACCGGAGGCCTTACCGGTTCGCTTTATCAGACCTGGAAGCCTTATGATGTTGCAGAGCGTCAGGTTCAGGCACAGAAATGCCGTGATCAGGATGAAATACCAGCTGTGGAAGGCATCGTCCAGATGCAGCGCCACTATCAGGGCGGCGGTACGCTCCGAATAGCGGGAGGCGTACCACGCATAGCTCTGGTTCTGGGTCACAAGGCTCCCGATGGAGCATGTGACAGCCAGAACCACAAGCAGGATAATGGCGAACCGCATTGAGGATATGAATTTCCAGATCCGTTTCAGTACGCTCATCTCAGAAGAGCCATCGCACTTTCAATCCTGGCCTCAGAGACCTCAAGACAGTGTGTTGAAAGCTCGGAGTTATGGGCGCCCTCGGAGTTCTCGACATAACAGAAGTCGAAGAACCACTGGGCCTCACGGTAGAGCTTACGCACCTGATCAAGATCTGCGGCAGACATCTTGCCTCCGGAGACTGCGGCCGCAAGGGTGTCCTTGAGGTTGGAGAGCTTGTTTCCGACCTCTGTCTCCCTGTCGGTTATGCGGTCCTGGATTCTCTTGACCATCGCCACCATGTCGGTGTCACCGTGGCACTGGACACATGTTGAGAGCAGCGTCTTGTTCTGAAGCGGGCTCTCAAGGAGGTGGCTGTGGTAGACGGTTCCGTCGTTTGCCATCTCAATGGCCATGTGGCAGTCAGCGCAGTTCAGCAGGCTGGCGTGCTTGCCAAGAAGGTACGTCTCCATCTCCGGGTGCTGGGCCTTGAGCATCCTTGTGCCTGTGCTGGGCTGGATCCAGTCGTAGAATCCGGCTGATCCGTCCGGCATGGTCATGGCGTCATAATACTCGAGGATTGCCTCAGGAGTCATGGCTGACACGCTGGAATAAGGCATCATTGTCTCTTTGTCTGTCGGTGTGAAGTAGTACTCGATATGGCACTGTCCGCATGAGAGAGTGGCAGGATCGATGCTTGCCATGTTCGCACCCAGGGCCTTGTTCACATAGGAGTGTGTGATTGTGATCTGCCCGCCGTTTCCGGCATCATTGCCGTGGCAGTTGTAGCAGCTCACGTTCTCCTCCATGGAGGCAAGAACCGTGTTGAAGTCCATTGAGTATGCGCTTACGCCAAGGTCGTTGACCAGCTTGGTGAAGTTCGGTGTCTTACATGTCAGGCAGTTCGCCAGGGCATGAGGTCTGGCAGTGGCGGCCACATCCTCAAGGGTGAACTCATGGCCTCTCGCGCTTCCGTACTCCTTTGCGAAGCCGAATCCCTCGTATATGTTCACCAGGTACGGATCTTCCTCGAGATAGCTTGTAATATAGGTGTTCTCTTTGTTCGCACCCATTGTCGCGACAATATACGGATATGTTGACTCCCAGTCGGAGGCATTGATGGTGCCGTCCTTGCTGGTGGCCTTGGGAGCCTGCACATGGGCGTACTTGATATCCTCCCTGGAAAGAGGACCCAAGGCTCCGCGGTTCTTGATGTGATACATGATGTCATCACCGAAGAACCCGCCTATGAGGGCCAGGGCAGCCACAATGATCACTATGGCTATGATCAGCTTGATAAGCTTCTTTCTCTCCATTCTCAAGCCTCCTTGCTCACCGCAGATCCGACCGGCGGGAGGATCACCTTCACAGGACACTTCTCGGCGCATTTGCCGCACTGCGTGCACTTTGAGTAATCCACACGTGCAAGGCTGTTCTCGACATGGATGGCATCGAACTCACACTGGCGTGTGCAGAGCATGCATCCGATACAGCCTGCAGAGCAGACCTTCTTGACCTGCGGGCCCCTGTCCTTGTTGGAGCACTGGACCGCGACGAAATGACTTGCGGGGACAAGCTCGATGAGTCCTCTCGGACAGGCCTTAGCACACAGTCCGCAGCCTACGCACTTCGAGCGGTTGACGGATGCAACCCCGTTCTTGACGGTGATGGCATCCTGCGGGCAGACAGTGGCGCATGAGCCAAGACCCAGACAGCCGTACTCACAGTCAGTGACGCTTATTCCGCAGAGCACTGCACTGCGGCAATCCCTGACTCCGATGTAGTTGGCCTGATCGCGTGTGACATCACAGGATCCCTTGCACTTGATGAATGCCACTTTCTGCTCAACGGCATCTGCGTCAACACCCATCACGCTTCCGATTTTCTTTGCAACCGCGGCACCGCCGACAGGACATCCGTTGGCCGGAGCCTCGCCCTTGGCAATTGCGGCTGCCATTGCATCACAACCTGCGTAGCCGCATGCTCCGCAGTTGTTTCCCGGAAGGCACTCGCGCACGGCGGACTCGCGCTCATCGATCTCGACGTAGAATTTCTTTCCCGTGTAGACAAGGGCAATTCCGACAATCAGTCCCACAACGGTTATGACAGCGGTGGTTATTAAAATAGTAGCCATTCTCTGCCCTCCCTCAGAAACTCAATCCGCCAAAGCCCATGAAGGCAATGGACATCAATGCAGCCGAAATCAGGACGATCGGAGCTCCTCTGAGCGGAGCCGGAAGATCCTCTTCCCTAATTCTCACACGCACGCTTGCAAGAAGCACGATGGCGATCGTGAATCCAACAGCGGTACCGAAACCGGCAAGAACACTCTCGATGAAGTTATATCCGTTCTGGACATTGGTCAGGGCCACACCCAGGACAGCACAGTTGGTGGTGATCAGCGGAAGGAAGATACCCAGGGCCTTGTAGACTCCGGGGGACTTCTTCTTCAGGAACATCTCGACAATCTGAACCAGGGCGGCTATGACGAGGATGAAGACGATGGTCTTCATGAAGTCAAGGCCGAACGGCTTGAGGATGTAGGTGTAAAGCAGATTCGCGACCGCAGAGGCAATGGTGATGACGAAGATGACCGCCATGCCCAAAGAGGCCGATGCCTTCATCTGCTTGGAGACACCGAGGAACGAGCATATTCCCAGGAACTGGTTCAGGACGACGTTGTTGATCAGCGCTCCGCCTACAATGATAAGTATAAGACTCTTCATTTGGCCGCCTCCTGTGATTTCTGGCAGGAAGCCGTGCACTTGGCGCAGCATCCGTCACAGCCGTCGACAAGCTTTCTCTGCCTTGTCTTGATGCCGATTGCGTTCATTATGATTATGAACAGGGCAATGACCAGGAATGCTCCTGGCGGCTGGACGAAGATTCCCATCGGCTCCCAGCTCTCAGGCAGGATCCTGACTCCGAATGCCGAGCCGTTGCCCAGGACCTCTCTGACAAGACCTGCGAGTGTCAGGGCAACCGTGAATCCAAGGCCCATTCCTATTCCGTCCATGACGGACAGAAGAGGCTTGTTCTTGTTCGCGAAGGCCTCGGCACGTCCCAGGATTATGCAGTTTACGACAATCAGCGGGATGTAGATTCCCAGAGCCTCATATACCGACGGCAGATAAGCCTCGATCAGAAGCTCCGTGACTGTGACCAGTGATGCCACAATGACAATGTAGGACGGCAGTCTGATCTCATCGGGGATGACCTTGCGCAGAAGCGAGATCACCAGGTTGGAGAGTATCAGGACTGCAGTTGTGCTGAGTCCCATGCCAATACCGTTGAAGGCACGGGTGGAGACTGCCAGCGTGGGACACATGCCGAGCATCAGCACCAGTGTGGGGTTTTCCTTAATGAGACCGTTGTACAGTCTCTCAACATATTTGTTCATCACTGTACCCCCTTTGCATTGTTGTAGAAGTCCAACGCGGCGTTCACCGCATTCACGATTGCCTTAGAGGTGACCGTGGCACCTGAGATGCAGTCGATTCCGTTGGAGGCCTCGACAGAGCCTGTTGTCAGGAGCTTGAAGCTTGTGACCGCACGTCCGTTGAACTGATCCTTGAATGAGGCATCGGCTGCGAGCATTCCCTTACCCGGAGTCTCGTGCAGCTCTGTGAATGCTATGGAGTTCACGGTTCCGTCAGCTGCGATTCCGACAGAGATCGTGATGTTGCCGTCGTAGCCCTCGGAGGAAGTGACCGAGATCGCATAACCGACAGTCTTTCCGTCAGCATCCATTCCTATGACGGCCTCGTTGATCGTTGACCTGCCGAAGCTTGAGCCGTAGATCTTGCCGTAGATGTCAGGAGCTGCGACAGCCCTGAAGGACACGGCCTGAGGAACAACAGCCTGATATGACTGCCATGCGGCCTTCTCCTTCTGCTCCTTGATCCTCTCCTCTGTCAGCTTGAAGACTCCGCCGAGAGCGGCACCTGCAAGAAGAGTGATGAGGGCAATGACCAGGACCGATTTCGGAATGCGCTTGGAGAACGGGAGCTTGGGCTGGCCGTTCTGACGTGCGATTGCCTTCTTGCGGTATGCGAACGGCTTTGGAAGGATGTACATGTCGATCAGCGGGGTGAAGAGGTTACCCATCAGGATGGCGTAGCTGAATGAGTCAGCAGAGGATCCGAATATCCTGAAAAGACCTCCCAGCACACCTATGATCAGACCATAGATCATCTGGCCTAGCTTGCTAACCGGTGATGTGACATAGTCGGTCGCCATGAAGAAGGCACCCATCACAACACCGCCTCCGCAGATGTTCGCGGCAAGGAAGACAGGGTCAAAGCCCTGACCGCCGAAGAGAGCGACGAACAATGTGAAGCTGCCAAGGACTGAGAAGCAGATCTCGCCGTGGATGATGTCAAATGCCCAGAGGATCAGGCCGCCCAGAAGCAGTGCGGCTATTGAGCTTCCTATTACGGCATTCGATGTTCCGAGGAACATTGACGTGACATTGACCGCTCTTCCTGCGAGAAGCTCCGCAACCGGGGTCGCGGATGAGACCATGTCAACCTTGAAGACCGTCATTGAGTTGCTGAATGAGATCAGGAGGAAACATCTTCCGGCAAGGGCCGGGTTGATGAAGTTCTTTCCAAGACCTCCGAAGCAGCATTTGACCACCAGGATGGCGAATATAGAACCGATCACCGGCGCGAATAGCGGTGTATCGGGAGAGAGCGACAGGGCCAGAAGAAGGCCTGTGACGGCGGCACTGCCGTCAAGATAACTCTTTCCCTTGTGGCAGAGGACATCGAACAGGAATTCTGTTCCGACTGCCGACACAATGGCCAGGACGATTATCAGAAGCGCGTGAAGCCCGTGCACCAGCACGCCAACGATTGTGGCGGGCATGAGTGACAGGAACACAATCACCATTATGAAGCGTGTTGACCACCTGTCCCTTACGTGAGGCCCGGAGGAAATATTAATCATGTTGTTCATTTTCCACCTCCTGCCTTGGCGCGCTTAATGGCCAGTATCTCGGCCTTGGTCTGCTTGAATATCTGAGTCAGAGGTCTCTTGGCCGGGCAGACATATGTGCAGCTTCCGCAGGAGATGCACTCCAGACCATAGAGCTTGTTCTCGTAACGCTCAAGATCACCGACATGAACGGCATCGGCCATCAGCTGCGGGAGAAGTCCCTGAGGACATACCGTGGTGCACCTTCCGCAGTGCAGGCAGTTGGTGAGCTGGGATTGGGCTTTCTCGACCTCATCCTCCGCAAGCAAGGTCACCGCGTTGGTGGTCTTGACCACAGGCACATCCAGGGTGCTCATTGCGAATCCCATCATGGGTCCGCCTGAGAGTGCCTTCTTCAGCGTCACACCGTCCTTGATGCCGCCGCATGCCTCGACAAGCTCGGCAACCGAGGTTCCGTTATGGACGATGAAGTTGCCCGGATTCTTCACGGCGGTTCCGGTGACGGTCAGGACATGTGTGAACAGCGGCTCGTTATAGGCCACCGCACGTCCGATTGCATATATCGTTCCGACATTGTCGACGATGCATCCCACATCTGCAGGCAGCTTTGAGACGGGGAAATCCACCCCGGCCACCACCTGGATCAGGCTGCGCTCGCCTCCCTGCGGATACTTTGTCTTAAGCGGAAGGACCTTGATCCTGTTCTCGGCATGTCTCTTGATCAGCGCATCCTGCATTGCCTCGACCGCCTCAGGCTTGTTGTCCTCCAGTGCCACGACTCCCTGTGCGTTGGGGAAAAGCCTCAGCATTATCTCAAGGCCCTCGAGGATTCCCTCGGCCTCTGTGCGCATCAGCTGGTCGTTACATGTGATGTAAGGCTCGCACTCAGCTCCGTTGGCAATGATGTACTTGATTGCGGCAGGGTTCTTGGGCATGAGCTTGACGTGTGTCGGGAAGCCTGCTCCGCCGAGGCCGATGATTCCGGCATCCTTGACCTTGGCCACTATCTGCTCGTTTGAGATAGAGCTCAGGTCCTGGCGTACTCCAATCCCCTCCACTGCTTTGTACTGACCGTCATTCTCGATGACGATGCAGTCAACTGAAGCACCTGATATTGTGCGGCGCTTCTCAATGCCCTTAACTTTTCCGGAGCATGAGGAGGCGATGTTGGCTGAGATGAAGCCATCTGCCTCCGCAACTATCTGTCCCATCAGGACAAGATCATCCTTCTTGACTGTGGGCTTTGCCGGCTTTCCTATTCCCTGCCCGAGAGGAAGGACTATGTCCCCCTTTGCCTCGAACCTGATAAGAGGAACCTGACGGCTCAGCTCCTTACAGCCTTTCGGATGAATTCCACCACGAAAGGTCACTTCCATGTCTGTCGACTCCTTTTGTGTATTCCGGGTCACGAATGACCCCATTAAACATTTTATCAAGCACCGTGTGAAAATGGAAGTATACAAAGATAATAATATTAACTAAATGTTAAGGGGAAACTGAGAAGAGATCTTTGATTCCGCAATTGACAATAATCCGTCTTAAGGCTATATTTGCACTGTTGCACGGCAACTTGCCCAGATGGCGGAATTGGTAGACGCGCTAGGTTCAGGTCCTAGTTCAGGCAACTGTGTGTGGGTTCAAATCCCGTTCTGGGCAACAGAAAAGACTGGTCTTCTAGGCCAGTCTTTTTTGCTATAAATCACTTTTTCGTTATCTCAGGCGGTTCATTCACAATGACCTGATGCTTGGCCAAGTGGATGTTGTTCCTCTCACACATCAGCTTCAGCTCCGTGTAATAGGAGAAGGTTATCTTGAAGTACTCGCCTCTGCAGAATGCGGCAAATACAAGCACAATGCCGTCAAGGGTGATCGAGTCAACTCCACGGCACTGCAGATTCAGACCGGTGTAATTGACAACACTTGAGAGCTTCTTCTCCATTTCCGGCAGCTCCCTCTCAATCACCTCCATGACATGCTCAAGTGACTCACTCGGATCAATTGTCAGATATGTCTGATATCTCGCGGTCTCACTGCTGAGGAGGTTGGTGAAACCCTTGAGGTCGTTGTTCCTGATTGCCACCACCTCGTGGAAGCGCTTGACTGTTGTGGTGCGGATTCCGATATTGAGGACCGTTCCCCAGGTATTTCCGGCGTTGATGTAGTCACCGTTATGGACAATGCCCTCGAAGGTCATGATTATTCCGGCAAGGATATCTGATACCAGATCCTTGCATCCGATACCGAAAATCACACCTGCCACACCTCCGGTGAGGCTCAACGCTGTGGCATTCACGCCCACGTTGTGCAGGCAGATGAAAACTCCGGCAATGACCAGCGCATAGTTGGAGAAGCTATCCATCAGGCTGCAGATGGTCTCACCCTTTGCGCTTGCCATCCTGGCAATAAGGAAGAACAGCTTGTGAAGCAGCAGCTTGATGACGACAAGCACGCAAACGCTGATGACACATGTCGTGATGGAATAGAGGTTGATTCCGGTATCCCAGACTCCGTTTATGCAGTAATACCAGACAGACTGGCTTCCCTCCGCCCTGGCATGGATGAAGACGAACAGGAGCACTGCAAGCAGCATCAGCTTAGATACAGAAGCGAACTTATCCTCTGATGTCCGATCCCTCCATTTCTTGCTGTCCTGAGGCCATCTCTCGTTAAAGTAAGGTTTATCCTTGTTGAACAGCCGTCCTATCGTTGTTAGTCCGATGGCCTCCTCCTTGATCTTGGCATTGGCCTCTTCCACAGTGGGCTCATCCTCGGAGATCTGCCGGGCATTTTCATCAGACACTTTCCAGCGGCAGGAGATAATGGCCAGAAGCACCATGTACACCAATGTCAGAGCCATGGAGACCAATGCGGGAGCCAGATTGCTGAAGCTCAGACTCACTTCAGGTCTCATGACAAGGTAATATGAGTCATCAGCACGTCTTACGGAGGCAAAGTATGTATTATTGAGCAGAAGCATGTTGCCGTTGTAATTATCACGCAGGCGGCTATCCTCTATCCCCAGGTCTGATATGTTCATTCCCACAACCTCATATGCTCCGAAATTCGAGCTTGTGATGCCGTCAGCCGCAAATGCAAGATACTCAATGTTCATGTCGTGGTCACTGACGACCAAGACACCGGTGCCGTCCACCAGCCCAAGCCTGTTGAATACCCCCTTGTAATTCAGATTATCCCTGATACTGACCAACTCCGAAGGATTCGATGCTATCATGACAAATCCGTCACACAGGTCGTTCTCATCCCTTAGGGAGGCCGCGGCGATCTGGAGATATGCTCCGAACAGAGGATCTTCTGCAGGCTCTCCGAGATAATCCGACCTGCCCTCAAGCATGACATAAAGCGGCGATGACTTGTCTATGGTCAGGTGGTCATAAGAGGAATTCGTGACAACCGTCTGTCCGTTCCTGTCGATACGATAGACGTACCAGACTCCCAGGCTGTTGGCGAGATCTGACATGAAGGACCTGTCCAGTTTCAGAGGATCGGTGTTCTCAATTATGAGTCTGGCTATCTCCACCCTGATCCTTGACTCGGAGTCACTCCATTGCTGCAGTTTGTCCAGTGCATCCGCATTGTCTTCCATGATACTGACAAGCCTGCTCACCTTTCTCTGGCTATAGCTGAATGTCTCGGCATAAAGGGAAAGTGACTCCAGATACACCACACCCACAAAAGCAGCCACAACGGCCAGGACGGACACCACCATCATCTTGCCTGCCATATTGCGGTTCCATTTTCGTCCGGTGCCCTGCATCTGGCTTTCATCCTTATCCGCCACATGAATGAACGCATAGAGGACTGAAAGCCCGGTGATGAAGACAAGAAGAGTGAACAGAATGACGGTGGCCGTGTTGGCATCGTGCCGCACTTCCCAGACGGGAAGCATGACCAGGACTATGATGTCATTCAAATCCAGCTTGTGGGCATAACAGTTGATCCCGCATACTTCCATGCGGATGATGTCGCCTGTCCCGTCGAACAGGGCAAGAAGTTCATCAATCGTGTTTATCTCCTTGCCTGCCTTGAGTCCAAGCACCTTGAAATCGCTGCCGTTGAGACTGAAATCAGGAGAAGTCAGTACCTTTCCCGTCTCCGGATTGATTGTTACAAGGAATCCGCTTTGTCCGACCGTTATGGATTGCAGGACCGTGCTTGTGGAGAAGAATTCCTCTATCTCCCTCTGGGCCAGCAACCTGAAGTTCTTGATGACAAGAAGCCACCTGTCACCGACTCCCCAGAAATACGAATCGCTTCCGAAAGAATAATCATCGGAGGAAAGAAGGTTCCCATACACCTCATCCGAGAACGAGAGGTCATTCTCTATTCTTCTGTACGAGTCCTCGTCATCCAGAATCGCCCTCACCTTCTCAGCCGAATATCTCTTGCTCCCGTTTGCATCAAGCTCATCTTCTCCGTAGAGCGCATTGCCCTCACGGTCATAGATTGTCAGGGAGACTATTCCGCTCACAATCTCAAACCGCTCCAGGAACGGTTTTGCATCCTCAATGCTGTCGTACTGCTCAAGTGCCAATGCAAGCGATCTCAGTTTTGACGCCTGCACCCTTATGGCGGCAATCTGGGCATTGTACTCGTTGGAGACAATTGAGGGCATCTGCCTCATTATTCCGTTTGCCTGGTCTACCAGTGTGCTCTGAGCGCTTCTGTCATAGATTGTGTTCTCCATGAGGAAAAAGCAAAGGATCAGGACGCACAGGAATGCGAGCCATGTGGCTATTATTATCGTTCTTTTCTTCTTAATGTCTTTCATCAGCAACAATCGTAGCACTAGGAAACATTCTGTATCAAGGCAAGATCCTGCCAGATGAGATAATTAACCCGGTGCCATCTTGCCACATTCAGAATCGTTGAAGACAATCTCACTTCAGCAGGGAGGCAAGGTCAACGCTGAACCAGGAGTCATCATCGGAATCTATGACACGGATCCAGAGCTCGAATGTCCCGGGAACAATGACAAACTGATAGACAGTCAGGCCAAGCATGGCCCCGCCCTCCTCAAACGGTGTGGCAATGATCCTCTGCATGGTCTCGACATCAACTGAACCCTTTTTCTCGTCAAGGAGCCTGATCAGGTTCTCGCGCCGGGTTATGGCATCCCAGCTGTCCTCATTTGAGGGAACAGGGAAATCCCACTCGGGATTCAGGAAGTAGTTTGTCGAGACAAGAAGCCCCTCGGGATTCTCGGACTCGCCCCGCTTGACCCCGACCGGGCACCACTCATAGGAGACACCCTTCTGGCTGTCAGCCACATTGATGATGCTCGACGAGCTGCTGTTGGTGGTGTTGAAGAAAAGGTCGATGGCATTGAGGTCATCGGCATCGAACATGATGTCAAAGAGCATCGTGGTGCCTGTGAAGCGGTAATTCGGGGACTTGATGTTTGCCGAGGGTTTTCCGTTGTTCAGCTCCAGGAAGATTCCGGCCTCATTGATGGCGTTGACGGCGTAGATCTCCCCCACGTAGCCGATCGTGGCTGTGGCAAGAGCACCGTCGGCGGGATGATAGACTGTGACCGCCACATCGTCTGCGACCTCGGAGAAGAAATCCGCATAGTCGTAGTTGCGTCCTATCACAAGACTGCCGTCAGTGTAGTCACCCCATGCCATCGCCACGCTGCAGTGCGGAAGACCTCCGATTCTCTCCACTGCGTTGATCATGTGGATCTGCTCATATGTCAGGCCGGATGTCTCGGAGGCACCCTTCATGAACTCGGCTATCCTGTATGGGGTCTGAGCCGCCTGCTGCGCGACGATTGACAGTGTCTTGTCACTGTTTCCCTGGTTGGAGGCGATGATGGATTTGAGGAAATCCAGGACGTCATTAAGCTCATCCTTCATCAGTTCCCCGTACTGGCGTCCCATCTCATGCCATGTGCCGTGAAGGTCGACGATGCTGACGGGTCCGGCCTTGTACTTGACGGCCTTTGGCGTGTCAGAGGAGCTCCTGCCTGCGGATGCGCAGCTGACAAGAAGAGCAAGTGCTATCATTAAGGCCGCAATGGCCGGGAGTGTTCTCCGGAACTTCATCATTTACCTCCGTTCACAACCAGCATCAGGTTGTTCAGGTTAAGCGAGTATGTGTAGCGGACCTCATCGGCGACCTTCATCATCAGCCTTATTCCTGACACATC
>JAEEGJ010010639.1_pt1 | contig 23851 bp, 21 predicted proteins | sample 8958761 | NCBI WGS metagenome assembly JAEEGJ01 (sample SAMN16246546, study PRJNA631951) | gut metagenome | biome: gut microbiome; feature: rumen; material: RS-attached | host: Bos | place: Iran: Karaj | collected 2018-10 | reverse complement strand
TATGCTTTCACTGACGGCTTTTGCCCAGTGTGGCATCGAGAATACGGCCTTTAAGTCGGGCGAGTCGCTAACGTATGACCTCTACTTCAATTGGAAGTTCATCTGGATGAAAGTAGGCACCGCCTCTATGGATACGAGGATGACGACCTTTGAGGGGAAGGAGGCCTGGAAATCGTACCTTATCACGCGAGGCAATGAGAAGCTTGACAAGTATTTCATGATGCGCGATACGCTGCTTTCTTATTGTGACAAGAGTCTTTCACCCCTTTACTTCCGTAAAGGCGCTCGTGAGGGTGGCCGTTATTATGTCGATGAGATATGGTACACCTATCCTCATGGCTTCAGCAAGTTGAAGAAACACCGTATCGATGCTGATGGTGAAGAGCATTGGCGTACGTCAGAGTATAAGGCTTGTATCTACGATATGATGTCTGTCTTCCTCCGTGCCCGTAACTTCGATGCATCAAACATGAAGAAAGGGGATATCATTCCTTTGCCTGTCAGTGATGCACGCAATGTGAGCAACTCTTGGCTGGAATTCCGTGGAAGGGAGAATTTCAAGGTAAGCGACACGAAGGAGAAGTTCCGCTGCCTGGTGTTCTCATTCTATGAATGGGAAGACAATGCGAGCCACGAGCTGATCCGTTTTTACATCACGGATGACCAGAATCATATACCAGTACGCCTCGACATGTTCCTTAAATTCGGATCTGCCAAGGCGTACCTGAAGAATTATAAAGGCGTTCGTAGCCCGATGACCTCAAAGATTAATTAGCGTTGTTTTCAGCGTCGAACTTAGCGAGTTTGTCCAGATAGTACTGACGCAGGTCTTGCCATTTATAGTAAGGCCAGCAGTCTGTCTGGGCAGGCATATAAGCCTCGCGCTCATTCAGTAGTGCCTTCACAAGGATATCACCTGTCTTTCCTTTCTTGGGGCGATAGAATACAAGTTGGATATTACAGCCCATAGGGAAGATCCGATAGTTGCGCCAGTAGGTGTCGAGTTCATCAAGGTTTTCCACTGGCATACCGCAATTGTCTAGCTCCAATAGACAGGCCAGCGGCATCACGCATACCTCATGGCCAAAGCGCAGAGTGGCTTGCGTCTGAGTTACAGTATCTGCTGTCTCGATGATATTCTTCAGCAGGTTACGTTGGCTGAAGGGCATCTTCTGGCCTGATACGGGCGAGGCACCGTAGTCGAGATACCAACCGATGTTGCGGATTCGCCATTGGTCATACATTTCCTCGTCGGTGAAGAGTGACAGCAATTCAATATCTGTATCATGACTCTGCATATTCGTAGCGACATCGAAGAGCCGTCGCATGAAGTCGCCAGAGTTCACATTGTTGTATACCCACTGCTGGTCGTTGAAAAGCGTTTTTATCAGTCGCTCTGGATGGGTGTATTTCTGCTTGTAGAAATTTTCCTCTTTGCTACCAGTGTTTCTTCCCTGCTCTTTGACGATACCATCCCAAGGTTGGTTCAGGTAGTATTGCAGTGATTCGCTGACATCATTGTGAATCTGTGCCGTAGGATTAGCTGCAGCCAGTTCCTCGCATTCCGCAATCATCGAGAGAATGCAACGTGTCACAACAGTACTACGGGCATCGACTATCAGATTTTTTGTCTTGAAGATTTCTGGGAAATTCTGTGTCATACGACGGCCTATGCCGTGATGTTGGCGCTCGCCTACGGTTGTCAGGTCACCCAGTCTTTTCTTGGTTGTGGGGAAGAATGCTTCCAGCTTCTTCAGTGTCTCTTCGCCCAGTTCCGTCAGTTTTCCTGCCTCTTTGGCACTTTTCAAGGTGTTCATTGGCAGCGTGTAGTCGCCTTCCCAGATCAGCCAGCGTGAGCCGTGTCGCCCATAATGGCTCATATAGAAAGGTTCATAGCCTTTGGGAGTCGGTGTCAGGGGTTTGGTAGGTAACTGGCGGTCATAGTCCAGATAGTTGCTGCCTGCCAGATAACGATTAGCGGCAATTTCATCCTTAGCAGGTGTTTCAAAAAGTGGCGCCTGAGCCTGTGAGGCTATTGTGTAGCCGATAGACAGAAGGAATAATACGGTTTTCTTCATGTGATAATTGTTTTTAGGTTTGTTTCTGAGTGCAAATATATGAAAAATAGTTCACTTATCAAGTTTTATGATATGATTTTCTACTAAAAATTTGTAGGATTTACAAATAAGTCATAATTTTGCACCGTCAAAACGAATTAATTGATAATAAGCAGTGAAAAAGAAGTTGATATGAAAAGAATGATGTTAATGGTCTTAGCTGCCTTGATGGCTACTATGACAGTGAATGCTCAGAATGAGGATTTGAAGAATGAGATTGGTGTTTCTTATGGTTTAGGCGTTTCACTGATTGGTGATGGTCTCGGAAATGGTCTCGGTAATGCTATAGGTGGTCTTGCTGGCTATAAATATGATAATGATAAGCAGTTTGGTAGTCTCTCTGTTGAGTATTTCCGTCATCTTAATGAAGTACCCAAGCTGGCTTTTGGTGCTATCTTTTCATATAGCCATTATGGAGAGGATGAGTTAAAGGATGGTGTTAAGGTGGGTGACCGCAGTCGTAATTATTTCACCTTGATGCCTGCTGTGAAGTGTAATTGGATCAACAAGAATAATTTTGCTCTTTACTCAAAACTGGGTTTAGGTGCCACATATATGAGTTACAAAGCAACAGGGTCAGACAACGACTCTAAGGTATATTTCATGTGTCAGGTTTCAGCCATTGGTGTGGAGTTCGGCAGTAAGTTGCGTGGCTTCTTCGAGGCTGGTGGCGGTGAGCAGGGCATCATTCTCGGTGGTATAAAGTATAAGTTCTAGCCGAATAAGTGGCGCTTAATGATAAGCAAGTGGCGCTTCTCAAATAATAACCAAAGGATATGATACAATCAATGACGGGCTATGGCAAGGCTGTCGTAGCTTACAAGGAAAAGAAGATTCATGTAGAGATCAAGTCGCTTAACTCCAAGCAGCTGGATCTGAATACGCGTATCGCCCCTCTCTATCGTGAGAAGGAGATGGAGATGCGCCAGATGGTGGCTGAGGCTCTCATTCGCGGTAAGGTGGATATGAGCGTATGGGTGGAGAAGGATACCGTGGTGGATGCCACACCTGTCAATGCGGCCCTCGTGGAGAACTATTACAATCAGATAAAGGCCATCTCTGAGAAGACGGGTATTCCCTTGCCGGAGGACTGGTTTTATACACTGCTCCGTATGCCCGATGTACTGACTAAGACGGATATGGAGGAGCTTGAGGAGGAAGAGTGGCAAGCTGCCCGTGAAGCAGTGAAGGAGGCACTGAAGAATCTGGTGGATTTCCGTACCCAGGAAGGTGCTGCCCTGCAGAAGAAGTTTACGGAGAAGATTGACAATATCGCTGCGCTGCTGGCCTCTATTGAGCCATACGAGCAGAGCCGCGTGGAGAAAATCCGGACGCGTATCGTCGACGGTCTGCAGCAGATTCCTGGTGTGGACTATGATAAGAACCGCTTGGAGCAGGAGCTGATTTACTATATTGAGAAACTTGATATCAGCGAGGAAAAGCAGCGCCTGACAAATCATCTGAAATATTTCCGTGATACGATGAACGAGCCTGCTGGACAAGGTAAGAAACTTGGCTTTATTGCCCAGGAGATGGGGCGCGAGATTAACACTACGGGTTCTAAGTCGAATCAGGCAGAGATGCAGAATATCGTGGTGAAGATGAAGGACGAGCTTGAACAGATCAAGGAGCAGGTCTTGAATGCTCTGTAAGCGTAAATCGGTAAAATAGGAAAGTAGGATGAGAGGCAAACTGATTATATTTTCAGCACCAAGCGGTACAGGGAAATCCACTATCATCAATTGGCTCATGAAGGAGCACGAGGAACTGAACCTTGCGTTCTCAATCTCATGTACATCCAGGGCTCCTCGCGGCACAGAGCAGAATGGTGTGGAGTATTTCTTCATTAGCCCAGAGGAGTTCAAGATGCGCATAGAGGACGATGAGTTTCTGGAGTACGAAGAGGTATATACCGATCGTTTCTACGGTACGCTGAAGTCACAGGTGGAACGTCAGCTCGAAGCAGGCCAGAATGTTGTGTTCGATGTTGATGTCAAAGGTGGTGTGAACATCAAGAAGCATTATGGTGACGAGGCGATGAGTATCTTCATCCAGCCTCCATCGATTGATGAATTGCGTCGTCGCCTGGAGCATCGGGCCACGGATGCGCCAGAGGTCATAGACCAGCGAATAGCTCGTGCAGAGTTTGAGCTTACCTTCGCTGATAAGTTTGATAAGATTGTAATAAACGATAAGCTGGAGCAGGCCAAGGCCGACGCCTTGAAGCTTGTGCAGGATTTCATTGCGGCAGAGCGTTAGGCTATGATCAGGACGGGTATTTTTGGTGGTTCATTCAATCCCATCCATAATGGGCACATCATCTTGGCTCGCCAGTTGAAAAAGCAGGCGGCACTTGATGAAGTGTGGCTGATGGTATCACCTCAGAATCCCCTGAAACAGCATGCCGACCTTCTCGCAGATGAGGCTCGCATGGAAATGGCTCGCAAGGCAGTGGAAGGAGAAGAGGGCATTATGGCTTGTGATTACGAGATGCATTTGCCAAGACCTTCCTATACGTGGAACACGTTGCAGGCGCTGAGCCGCGAGTACCCTGACCGTGAGTTTGTGCTGATGATCGGTGGTGACAATTGGAAACTCTTCAACAGGTGGTATCATGCCGAGGATATCCGTCAGCACTTTGAAATAGTGGTCTATACGCGTACGCCTGGTGATCCGGGCTTCATCGATATCTCCAGTACTGAGATACGTCGTCGTATTCGTGAAGGTCTGAGTTTCGAAGATCTGGTACCAAAGTCTGTTGCCGATATCATTAAGGAGAAAGGCTATTATGCTTAAGCATCTGAACATATTCAAATGGCTTGGATGGCTGTTCGCACCGATTCAGAAGAACGGGGCGTTTTTTGTCTTTATGTTCGCGCTCGGCTGGCTCTGCACGCAACATGAGATCATGCCATACTATCTGAGGAATCGTGGGGCTCTGCCTTATGAGTTGTCAGCACCCGAATTGTTCTTCGACCTCTATGGTCTCTGCGTGCTCTTGACGTTGATTCCACGCAGAATCCGTATCTGGGTGAAAGCCCTGCTTTACATCTTACTATATAGCATTGCTGTGGTGGACATGTATTGTTATGAGCGCTTCGAATCGACGTTGACACCAACGATGCTGATGCTGGTAGCAGAGACCAGCCCACAGGAAGCCCGTGAGTTCCTTTCTGGCTATCTGAATTGGGAGGTGCTCAAAACTGGGGTTGCATGGATCCTGCTGCTGGCCCTTCTGCATCTTTCATGGACCATCTTCCGTAAATGGCTGAAAAAGAAGTCTGAGCGGATGATTCTCCCCAAGCCTGCCCCTGTGCTGACGACAGCCTTCAGGGCGTTGTTGGGCTGTGTGGTGGCTTGGCTTTTCTATGATGCGGCTACACAGGTCTGGGATAATAAGGAAGCGATGCGACGACTCTTCTCCTACGAGACAATCGGACAGGTGGAGCATGAGTTGACGAAGAAAGACCAGGCGAAGCTGTATGTGCCCGTCTATCGGCTTGCTTTCAGCATTTATGCGAATCAGCTGGCATCCCACCAGATGGTAGAACTTGAGGCTGCCAGCCAGAAAATCCAAGTTGACAGTTGCAGTTATCGGGTGCCGAATATCGTGCTGGTGATAGGTGAGAGTTATAACAAGCATCACTCCCAACTCTATGGCTATGATAAGCCTACGACGCCGCGACAACTGGCGCTGGCGGCAGAAGGAAGTCTCGTACCTTTCTCTGATGTTGTGGCACCTTGGAATCTGACGAGTTTCGTCTTCAAACATGTGTTGTCTCTTCATGCTGTCGGAGATAGTCGTCAGGCAGATGCGCAAGGTGCTGGTGACGATTGGTGCGACTATCCGCTTTTCCCAGAGGTGTTCCGCAAGGCTGGCTATCGCGTCACCTTTATCACCAATCAGTTCCAACCGAAGGCTAAGGAGGCGGTCTATGATTTCAGTGGCGGCTTCTTCCTCAATGATCCAGTCTATAGCAAGCGATTGTTTGATGTTCGTAACAGCCGTCTGCATCGTTTCGATGACGGGGTGCTGAAAGAGTATGATGCGTTGTCGAAGGATTCGGCTGCCCATAACCTCATTATCCTTCATCTGATGGGGTCCCATGTGGACTATCGGGCTCGCTATCCGCAGAACCAGCGTTATTTCAATGCCGCTATGTATAATCGTCCAGAACTCACAGATAAGCAGAAGCGCATCCTCTCAGACTACGACAACTCGCTGCGTTACAACGACTCTATCGTGGCTGCCGTCACCCAGCGCTTTATCGACAAGGATGCTGTAGTCATCTATATGCCGGATCACGGTGAGGAGATCTTCGACGGCAAGCCTTATATGTATGGACGGATGCATGGGGCGAATATCGACTACCGGCTGGCGCGCAACGAGATGGAGATCCCCTTCTGGATATGGGGTTCACCACAGTATATCGAGCATCATCCTTATGGCTGGCAGGCGATAAAGGCTGCCAAGGATCGTCCGCTGATGACGGACGTGCTGCCTCATCTGCTGCTTTTCCTTGGAGGCATTGCTACGCCAGACTATCGGGCAGCGTACAATGTCATATCACCAGAATATGACGTGAAGCGCCCTCGAATCCTCAAGGGGGTCACTGACTATAATCAGCTGAAACGAAAATGAAGGAGATACTGACACGAAATGAATGTTCGGCGATGCGTGGCATTGCCATTATTGCCATCATGCTCCACAATTATTGTCACTTTATCGGCAAGATTGTGAAGGAGAATGAGTATATGTTTGAGACCATCAATAACGATCGTCTCTGGCATGCGCTGACGCATCCCGATGAGTTGCTGCCAGTACATCTGCTTTCTTACTTCGGCCATTATGGTGTGCCTGTCTTTCTCTTTCTCAGCGGCTTAGGTCTCGTCCTGAAATACGAGACCTCACAGAGGGATAGGCGCGCTGTGGGTTGCGATCTTCAGCAGGGAATGAATCCTTGTGGGGTAGGGCGGTTCTTGCGTTATCATTATCTGAAGTTGTTGCGCATGTTGATTGTTGGTTTCACGCTCTTCCTGATGGTTGATGCTGTGACGCCTGGCCGTTTTGCCTTTCATTGGGACAATGTGCTGGCCCAACTGCTGATGTATATCAATGTGCTGCCAGAACCTGATAAGATCATCTGGCCTGGCATCTATTGGTTCTTCGGGCTGATGATGGAGCTCTACATTGTCTATTGCTTGCTGATTTATCGTCGCAGTTCGTGGGTAGTCGTAGCGTTGATAGTTGTCTGCTGGCTACTACAGGTGTTCTGCGATCCTGATGGTGATACGCTCAACCGCCTTCGCTATAACTTCATCGGAGGTATGCTCCCCTTCGGATTAGGTATATTGGCGGCAAGGGTTCCCAGGGTGGGAATATTTCGTTCCCAAGGTGGGAATGTTTTATTCCCAAGGTGGGAATATCTGGTGGGCTTCCTGCTGGCTTCGTTCTTGATTGTAGCAATGGGCTTCTGGTATCATAGCTGGTTGTGGGTTCCCGTCTTCATCATCATTGGCACGATTGCTTTGGTGAAGATGATGCCTGAGTGTATACTGAAGGTGTTTGTCTGGTTCGGAGGCATCTCTGCTGCGATGTTCGTGGTTCACCCAATAGTCCGCAAGCTCTTTATCACCGTCGCCTGGCGTCAGGATATCTACGACGGTCTGATGCTTTATGTCGTCGTGACAATTGCCCTTTCCTGGGCTGTCAAACAAGTCATCGATCGTATCCCAGCGCCGAAGTTATGAAGATCGGGGATATCCAGTTGGCAGAGATGAGTCGCTATCGTGGCGAGTTGATGGGGGCAGCCATCGTCTTCATCATCTTGTTTCATGTGCCGCTGGCGCGTTCTGACGCCTTTTTTGGCTTGCGCCGCTGTGGTAATATCGGTGTCGATATGTTTCTCTTCTTGAGTGGTATCGGTCTTTGGTATTCGTGGGTGAAGAATCCATCCGTGCGCCATTTCTACAAGCGTCGCTTACTGCGTATCTTTCCTACGTGGCTGGTCATCTCGTCTATCTACTACCTGCAACGTTTCAACTTCGAGACGGGCGATTATCTTGACCTCTTCCTCGACATTACCATCAACTGGGGTTTCTGGCTGAACGATGAACTGACGTTCTGGTATGTGCCTGCCATTATGATGCTCTATCTGTGGGCACCGCTCTATATGAAGCTGATTCAGCAGCATCCCGTCTATCGCTGGCTACCTGTGCTGATGGTCTGCTGGTGCGTCATCGTGCAGTGGGTCGTACCTATCCATCAGGTTGTGGGGCATATTGAGATCTTCTGGAGCCGCGTACCCATCTTCTTCTTGGGCATCAACTGTGGGGAACTGGTGCGGCAAGATCGTCGGATAGAGCCTGCAGGCCGTTGGTTGGTGTGGCTTGCTTTTCTGATGACGGCTGCAGCCTGTATCTGGCTGGAACAGGAGCGGCATGGGCGTTTTCCGCTTTTCGCAGAGCGCATGCTCTATATCCCGCTTACCGTTACGCTTATCCTATTGCTCTGTGACCTGTTCCGTGCTGTTCCTGGTTGGTGTCATCGTGGTCTGATTTTTCTTGGTGGCCTCAGTCTGGAAATCTATCTGATCCATAATCACTTTGTGATGCACTATCTGATGCCTTATCATCTGGGCTATTGGCCTACAGCTTTGCTTACAACGCTGCTCACACTACCATTGGCCTGGTTGCTACAACAAATCCTTAAACGCCTGATACCCGTATGAAGAAAAGAATCTATGCTTTCGACTTCGACGGGACGCTGACTACCCGTGATACCCTGATAGCATTCATACGCTACGCCAAGGGCACAAGAGCCTTTGTTTTAGGTTTTCTGCGTCATGCCCATCTGTTGGTGCTGATGAAGCTAAAACTCTATCCGAATTGGAAAGCGAAGCAGAAGATCTTTTCTTATTTCTTCAAGGGGATGAGCTTGGGAGATTTCGATGCCCTCTGCCAGCGCTTTGCTGCTGACAATCGCCAGTTGCTGAGGCCAGAAGGTGTTCGTACGTTGGAGCAGGCAAGGGCAGATGGAGCCGATATCGTCATTGTCAGCGCCAGCATCGACAATTGGGTGAAGCCATTCTTTACCAGTCCTGACGGTCTTGCCGATAATCTGCCGCCCCAGGTCACTGTGCTTGGCACGCAGATAGAGATTGCGGGTGGAAAGCTGACGGGCCATTTCCTCACCAAGAATTGCTATGGTCCAGAAAAGGTAAATCGTATTCTGGCTCAGTATCCCAATCGAGGCGAATATACCCTTATAGCCTTTGGCGACAGCCGAGGCGACAAGGAACTCCTCGCCTTTGCCGATGAGGCACACTATAAACCGTTCCGTTGATGGCTTCTAAAAAAACAGCCCCTTGCGAGAAATAATCTTGCAAGGGGCTTTCCTTATTAGTAGTCAGTTATTCTGCTTCAAGATAGAGCACTCGGCTGCTCCAATCGTTCTTCTTCGACCAGTCTGCAGGTTCGTTGCGATAAGGCATCTCGAGTCCGTGATTCATCAGATAGGCACCGCTGAAAGTCTTGCCCTCAACGTCCATCGGATTCTTGTCGATGCGGTTCAGTTCGTGTACCTTATACATTTTGTTAGCATTGAGGCCTGCCATCTTCACCAGGGGCAGATGCTCGTTCTGGAACGACTCCGTCTTCCACCAGAAGAAGACGCTCTTCGACTTAGCTTCGTTCACGTACATCATTGAGGCCAGACCCTGTTTATCGTATGGAGAGACAAGACGGTAGATATCGCCGAACTGCACGATAGGACGAATCTCCTTATACTCCTTGATAGCCTGACGACAGAGGGCTTTCTCATCGTCGCTCATATTCTTGGGCTGAATCTCCATACCCAGACGTCCGCTCATCGCTACATCGATACGATATTTCATGGCTGTGGTGCGGAAGACGGTATGGTTAGGCGTTGCTGAGATATGGCTGGCTTGTGCGATAGCAGGGAAGAAGTAGCTGGTGCCCCACTGCATGTAGATGCGCTGAAGGGCATCGGTATTGTCGGATACCCAGAACTCGTCGAAGTAGGGGAGTACGCCCCAGTTGGCTCGTCCGCCACCGCTGGCGCAGGCCTGGATGGTCAGGTCGGGATACTTGGCACGAATGCGCTCGCAGGTCTTCTGGAAACCGCGATGATACTCAATGTTCAGGTGGCTCTGGTCTGCCATATTCAGATACTGTGAACCGTGATTCATGATGGCCATATTGGCATCCCATTTGATATAGTCGATCTCAGGATACTTAGTCATCAGGTTATCGACGATGGAGAAAACGAAGTCCTGCACCTTGGGATTAGCCATATCGAGCACCACCTGCGTGCCGCCACGTCCAAGGACAGCATCACGTTTGGGGGCCTTGATGATCCAGTCGGGATGTTTTTCATAGAGTTCAGAGACTGTGTTTGACATTTCAGGCTCAATCCAGATACCGAACTTGATGCCGTGCTTCTTGGCATCGCGGAGCAATCCCTCAATGCCCTCTGGCAGCTTGTTTGTATCAATTACCCAGTCGCCAAGGGCGCAGTTGTCTGTCTTACGAGGATACTTCACGCCGAACCAGCCATCATCCATTACGAAGAGCTCACCACCCATCGAGGCGATGTCGCCCATCATCTGGTCCATGCCTTTCTGGTTGATGTCGAAATAGACGCCCTCCCAGGAGTTGAGCAGGATCTTGCGCTCCTTGTCACCATGAGCCAGCATGTATTTGCGGCCCCACTTGTGGAAGTTGCGGGATACGCCAGAGAGTCCGCACTGTGAGAAGCTCAGAGCTACCTTCGGGGTGATGAAGGTCTCACCTTTCTTCAGGTGGTACTCAGAGTTGTCAGGATTGATGCCCGCATAGAAATAGTGGTAGTCGGAGTCATCGGTCTCCACCTTCAGTTGGAAGTTGCCGCTGTAGCAGAGTGCTGCACCGATGACATCGCCTTGATTCTCCTGTCCTTTGCCGTTGAGTGAGAACATCACTTCAGCATGGTCGGTATGAGAATTGCGCACGCCGTCCTTGTTCTTGATGATCTTCTCACCAGGTGTGACAGGCTCCTCGCAGAGACGTGCCTCGTTGCCCCACGACCCGTAAAAATGGCTGAGCCATACGTTACCGCGGCGGATGGGCAGACAGATAGAGGCAAATTGAGTCAGCGTAACGGTCTTGGCCTCACCGTTCTTGATTTCCGTCCAAGTCTCAATCATATCTACTTCTGGACGAGACATATAACAGAGATCTACCGTGATTGGATAGACGGGGTCTTTCATGTGGATACGCGTGATGGCCCCCTCCTGTTCAACATCGCCTGTAGCAATAAGTGCTGTCGAGAGATTGCCGTCGGCATGAGTCATGGCTAAGGCAGCTTCTGCAGGACAGTTCATGCCGTAGGCGGGATAGGCGTCCATGCGTCCGCCGTGGGTGCGCTGCATGTGTTGCAGGTCGCTGTCGCTGAGCTTAGCACCGAAATATACATACTGGGGCTGTTTCCCTTCGTCCACATTCAGAACCATCGTGGTGTTCTTAGTCTGGACAACAACTTGTTCTGCCGATGCTGTCTGAACACCGGCCATGAGTAATGCAAAGAAAAAAAGTTTCTTCATAAAGATGGTTTTTGGGTTATTGTTCGTTTAAATCTGAATGCAAAGGTACAAAATTATCTGGTTTCTTGGTGATATATTCTCGATTATTTTGTACCTTTGCCCCACAAAGTGTTGAAAAGAGACAAATAGATACTATATTATGAACTCACTTGATATTTGGTTGTTGGCTGTAGCTCTGGCAATGGACTGTTTTACAGTTTCTATTGTGAGTGGTGTCATTGTGCGTCGCTTTATGTTGGGACTGGTGCTGAGGCTTGCAGTGTTCTTTGGTGCCTTTCAGGCGCTGATGCCGTTGATAGGCTGGATGGCCACGAATCATTTTAGTGAGGCGTTGGAATCAATAGATCATTGGATTGCCTTTGGATTGCTGAGCTTTATAGGAGGCAAAATGATTAAGGAGGCGTTTGAGGAAGAGAGCGAACACACATTTAATCCACAGCGTTTGGTAACACAGCTGCTGTTAGCTATTGCCACGAGTATCGATGCGCTGGCAGTTGGCATTTCCTTTGCTTGTATTGGCTATCATTCCATGAACAGTCTGTTATGGCCTTTGATTGTTATAGGTGTCGTGTCGTTTACATTCAGTGTGATAGGTTATATGCTTGGGGTGCGTTTTGGCAGACGTATTGAACGTCGCTTGAAGCCAGAACTTCTGGGAGGTGTTATTCTGTTGGTAATTGGCGTAAAGATTCTTTTGTCTCATTTGTTCGGCATTGGCTAAAGAAAAACCAAGTAAAATGATGATTATTCCATAAAAAGTATTATCTTTGCAGCATGAAGATAGGTGTCCTAGGCTTCTGATGAGGTTTATAAACAAGTGACAAAAAATATGAGTAACATTATTCCAGGGTTTAAGAAGTTTATCGACAAGAATAGTTTTCTTGTGATATTAACATTATTCATCCTATGGATGTGTATTGGCATATTTCCCCTTCGCTGCTATGAGACAGATGGACAGGAAATTATACTTGGATGTGATATCATGTATCGAGAAGGGTGGTCAATTCCGCCAGTTTACTCTTATGCTTATAGGATGCAGCCGCTGACAACTTTTATAGTAGTTGCTTTAAAACATTTACTTCCTTTCCTCACGTGTGAGCAGATATATTGTTTCCTGACCGCAGTTGCAGCATTGTTTTTTTTAATTGGCAGTATATCGTTTGCTCGTCATATCACCCATGCTTCGAGTAGCATGATTCTGTTGGCTGCCATATTGCTCCCAGAGATGTATGCCATTGCCATGTATCCTAACACGGCAATTCCTGCTGCAGCATGTTTTGTTTGGGCATTGATTTTCATAACTCGCGAAAACTACTTGCTTTCTAGCTTCTTATTGATTATTTCTGTTCTTTTCCGCCTTGATATAGTTACCGTATTTCCAGCGGTAATACCCCTACTTGTCTATCAGGGGAAATCTCTGAGGCGAATGTTTAATTTGGCGACAGTTTATGGTTTGATAGTGCTTGTAGTGACTGGGTTCTTATATTGGATATTAAAAACGGATGTCTTCGGAACATATGAAGAGTATCAGAGAAATGGTCCGATGATTCCACCGGCATCAAGGATATTAGCTGTTGTTGGCTTTTATTCTGTGGCTTATTTTGTGCTATTGCCTATTGGTGTTGGTGTGATTATTGCCAAAAAAAGGTGGAAGGAACTATTTGTTGTATTGTTGCCTATTCTAATTATCCATTATGTTTTTGCTTCTTTTGGTAATGCCTCAAAGCATTTCCTATATAATGCTCCTTTTGCCATAATTGCTGGTACTCGTGCGCTTGAGTGGATTTGTTGCCAGTTGCGCAGACATGTTGTTTTGAAATGGGGCACCGCGGTAGCCATCGTGCTCTTTATGACGGTTTCTGTGCGTAAGTGGAATTTGAGTATGCCTTGGCTTTATAAGAATCCATTGAGCAAGGTGGGTGTTCTTATGCCATTATACGAGACGGAGCGTGGCAACACTGGCTATTCTGTGGGCGTGGGAGCTGGCTTTCAGTTGTGTACTAATGATGAGAATATGCTTTTGACAGGCCATCTGTTCTATCCTTGGTATATTCGTGAAATCAAGGAGTTGTTGGGTGATTGGCGCAAGCAACAGAAGACGGTCATTGACAAAGTGCCCACTTCCAATATTTTAATTTTGGAGTACGGAGCCTCAGCTCCTATTTCTTTTGAACTCATGACAGAAGAGAATCGGTTCAAGCTCTTGGAGAATATGCCAGAAACTTATCGATATACGATATCCAACCAACAACGTGATTTGCACTTTTGGCGTATTGTTATGCCTGATGCGATAACAGAAAGTAAACAGATTGTCTCCTATATTGACGGTGTTCTACAAGATTTCCCTGAAGGTGAAGTTTATCTTCTCTCTGCTGCAAATCATTATGGGGCTTCGTACTTCATGGATGAACTTGTTTCTATGGGTAAACTTGAGAAGAAAGCAGATCGGCTATATAAAATACTAAGATAATTTTGGGATTCTGAACATATTTTTGTATCTTTGCAGCATGAAGATAGGTGAAGAGACGATACAACTCAAAGGGCTTAACATCGGCTATCACACAAAGCGGGGTATCAGGCTGGTGGCTGGACCTATCAATGGTGCCATTCGGAGTGGTGAACTGACATGCTTGTTAGGAGCTAATGGTGTTGGGAAATCCACGCTGCTGCGTACGCTTGCTGCTTTTCAACCTAAAGTGGATGGAGAGGTGTTTATCGAAGGGCGTAGCTTGTCTGATTTTTCCGATAAGGAACTAAGTCGGCTGATAGGCGTAGTGCTGACAGAAAAGCCAGATGTGCGGAATATGACTGTGCGCGAATTGGTATGTCTGGGGCGCTCACCTTTTACAGGCTTTTGGGGTACTTACTCAAAGGAGGATTTACGGGTTGTGGATGAGTCGTTAGCTCTTGTGGGTATAGAGGCGCTAAGCAGCCGGATGATTCATACGTTGAGCGACGGAGAGCGCCAAAAAGTGATGATTGCCAAGGCGCTGGCTCAGCAAACGCCTGTCATCTACCTCGATGAGCCAACGGCTTTTCTCGACTATCCAAGTAAAGTGGAGGTCTTACAACTCCTCCGTCGTATCAGTCGTAAGGCGGAAAAGACCATATTCCTTTCTACGCATGATGTAGAGTTGGCTCTTCAGCTGGCTGATACCATCTGGTTGATGACTCGTGAAACGGGCGTCAGCATCGGCTCTCCCAGAGAGTTGGCGCAACAGGGGATTCTTGGGAGTTTTATCGAGCGGGAAGATATTGCATTCGACCCGGAGACACTTGCCATCAAAATTCTACGGAATAACTAATTATTAATAGAACCATGTTATACGGGCACGGCGACGACGCCTTTCGTTATGGCGATAAGATTAAGCTGAACTTCAGTTCCAATGTGTATTACGGGGCTGATCTCAGTAAGTTGCGTGACTATGTTATGCAGCATTTCGACGTGGTCAGTCATTATCCGGAACCTCAGCCACATGAACTGGAGCAATTGTTGGCAGAACGACTGGGCGTGCCTGAAAATACCATACTTATTACCAACGGTGCCAATGAAGCTATCTATTTGATAGCACAACTCTACAAGGGATGGGCATCGGTGATTCCCCAGCCTACATTCAGTGAGTATGCAGATGCTTGCAAGGCTTATAACCATCTGATATCCTATGATAATGCTGATGAGTTGAACATATTGCCAGAAGATCGTCTTTATTGGATTTGCAATCCTAATAATCCGACGGGCAATGTGCTCCTGAAACCGTTGGTCAATCGAATTATCCGCCAGAATCCACGCTATTTATATGTTATTGATCAGTCGTATGCCGACTATACGCTTCAGCCCATGCTGGAACCAAAAGAGATGACTGATTGCTACAATGTGATGCTTATTCATTCTCTGTCGAAAAAATACTGTATCCCAGGACTGCGTTTAGGGTATATGTTCAGTTCTCCTATTATTATCGAGCGTCTGCGACGTATCCGACAGCCTTGGACAGTTAACTCACTGGCCATAGAGGCCGGTAAGTATCTTTTGAGAAACGACCCTCGGATGATTCCCGACTTGAAGGAATACCTTACGGAAGCTCAGCGGCTGTATCATCAGTTGTCGGAGATTGAAGGATTAATGGTGATGGACACAGCCACAAACTTCATGTTGGCGAATATGGATTTCGGTGATACGACCGAGTTGAAGAAATGGTTGATAGACAACTATGGTATCTTGATTCGGGATGCCTCTAACTTCAGGGGACTTGATAATCATTGCTTCCGTGTAACAGCCAGGAGACCAGAGGAGAATGATCTGCTGATAGAGGCAATTCGTCAATATAAGGCTTGGAAATCGACAAATACGTAGTGATATGGAAGTAAGTATTGGCCAAACTCATTTCTACGACCGCATCTGGGCAGCACTGATATTCTTTACCCGTCTGCCGTTCTGGCGACTCCACCAGCCGCCGAAAGCATGCTATGAGACGGTGGTAGAGCATTGGCCGTTGGTAGGATGGCTCACTGGCGGTGTGATGGCAGCCACACTTTATGGTGCGTCAATGGTCTTGCCATATCAAGTCGCTGTTCTAGTGGCCATCGTGATGAGGCTGTTATTGACGGGAGCACTCCATGAAGATGGGCTGGCCGATTTCCTCGATGGCTTTGGCGGAGGCGGTAACAACCGCCAGCGTATTCTCGATATTATGAAAGATTCGCATATCGGTACATACGGGGTAATAGGGCTGGTACTCTACCTACTATTGCTGTTTTTCTGCCTGAGTTCCATGTCGCCGGAAATGGCTGCTTTGGCAATCCTGGCTGCTGATCCCTATGCGAAGATGCTTACGGCCCAGTTAGTGCCAATGATGCCTTATGCCCGACGGGAGGAGGAAGCAAAAGCCAAAGTCATTTATCGGAAGATAACATTGGTAAGCGGTGTTAGTCTGGCGGTGCAGGGCTTATTGCCGATAGGCTTGTTCGTCTGGTATATGGGCATTGTTTGGGAGCCCCTGATTTTTATCCCCGCCCTCGTTATGTATTTCCTTTATCTGCTTATCTGGCGAAGACTTCATGGCTATACAGGCGATTGCTGTGGAGCTGTTTGCCTGATGGTAGAGTTGTCTGTGTATCTAACACTAATGGTGACTTAAACCCATAATAACGAGGAGATTGATTATGAGCATACTGCATTTCCAACCCATCAAAGGACAGGTTCGCACGATACTCCGTGCTATCCTGAACACGCCAGAGGTCTCTTCTTGCCGTTTGAAGGTGGTCCTGACGCTCCGGTTGGTTTGTGAGGAAATCGTTATGAATGTGGCATCATATGGCTATCCCGAAGGAACAGAGGGTTATCTGGATGTGGATATCCAGAAGGTTGCAGTAAGTAAAGGTCACCCCGACAACCGCGTCGTCATCCGTTTCGAAGATGGGGGCATACCTTTCAATCCCTTGGAGCAGAAGGAACCTGACATCACGCTTCCATGGAAACAGCGTCCCATTGGGGGCCTTGGTGTCTATCTTATCCTCCGTATGATGGATGATGTACGCTATGCTTATGTTGATAATAGAAATGTTTTGACTGTCGAGAAAATAATATAGTAACAACACTTAAAAACCAGTAAGATTATGAAGATTAAAGCAGACTATGCCAATGCTCCCCAGTGGAGGACTTTGACTGTAAAGGCTACATTGCCTGAAGAACTGAAATGTTTGAATGAGATTGCCCATAACATGTGGTGGGTGTGGAATCACGAGGCGCGCGATTTGTTCCGTGAACTCGACGTAGATATCTATCATGAGACGCGGCACAATCCCGTCATGTTGCTCGAGCGCCTTACCTTTGATCGCAAGGAAGAGATCTTGAAGGATAAGGCTCTTATGAAACGCATCAAGGATGTCTATGCCAAGTTCCGCAAGTATATGGACGTAGAGCCAGATACCAGTCGTCCGTCAGTGGCCTATTTCTGTATGGAGTATGGTATCCACTCGGCATTGAAGATCTATTCTGGTGGTCTAGGCATGCTAGCCGGAGACTACGTGAAGGAGGCTTCTGACTCAAACGTCGATATGTGTGCCGTCGGCTTCCTCTATCGTTTCGGATACTTCACACAGAGTCTCTCGATGGACGGACAGCAGATTGCCAACTACGAGGCACAGAATTTCAACAGCCTGCCTATCGAGCGCCAGCTTGACAGTGATGGCAACCCGTTGGTGATAGACGTGCCCTACAACAACATTGAGGTGCATGCTTATGTATGGCGCGTAAACGTAGGTCGCGTGAAGCTCTATCTGCTCGACACAGACAATGAATTGAACTCCGACTTCGACAAGCCCATCACCCACAGCCTTTATGGTGGTGACTGGGAGAACCGTCTGAAGCAAGAGATCCTGCTCGGTATCGGTGGTATGCTGCTGCTGAAGAAGTTGGGAATCAAGAAGGATATCTACCACTGTAACGAAGGCCACGCGGCTCTCTGTAACCTGCAGCGCTTGTGCGACTACATCTCTGAAGGCCTGACGTTTAATCAGGCTCTCGAACTAGTACGTGCTTCTTCTCTTTATACTGTTCACACTCCAGTGCCCGCAGGTCACGACTATTTCGACGAAGGTCTCTTTGGCAAGTACATGGGCGGTTATCCTGCAAAGCTTGGTATCACATGGGATGAGTTCATCGGCATGGGCCGTACCAACCCCGATGATCATGGTGAGCGTTTCTGCATGTCCACTTTTGCTTGCAACACCTGCCAGGAGGTCAATGGCGTATCTATGCTTCATGGCTGGGTGTCTCAGAAGATGTTTGCCCCCATCTGGAAGGGTTACTATCCTGAGGAGAACCATGTGGGCTACGTCACCAATGGTGTCCACCTGCCTACTTGGGTGGCTACTGGTTGGTTGACGAACATCTACGAGAAATACTTGGATCCCGCCTTCATGTCCGATCAGTCGAATGAGGCCAGATGGCAGGGCATCTACAACTGTCCCGATGACGAGTTGTGGAAGACTCGCCTGCTCATGAAGAAGAACCTGACCTTCTATATCGAGAAGCAGTTCTCCGCCACATGGCTGAAGAGCCAGAACGACCCCTCGCGCATCACGAAGCTGGCCCAGCATTTCAACCCCAATGCACTGATTATCGGCTTCTGCCGCCGCTTTGCTACCTACAAGCGAGCCCATCTGCTCTTCACCGATCTGAACCGTCTGAGTCAGATAGTGAACAATCCGGAGCGTCCTGTCATCTTCCTTTTTGCAGGTAAGGCCCATCCTGCCGATGGTGCAGGTCAGGGGCTCATCAAGCGAATCTTCGAGATCTCACAACTTGATGAGTTTCAGGGTAAAGTGGTCTTTGTTGAGGACTACGATTTCCTGCTGGCCCGTCGTCTTGTCTCAGGTGTTGACATCTGGATGAACACCCCAACACGTCCTATGGAGGCTTCCGGTACCTCTGGCGAAAAGGCAGAGATGAACGGTGTCGTCAACCTCTCTGTGAAGGATGGTTGGTGGCTGGAGGGTTATCGCGAGGGTGCCGGATGGGCACTTACCGAGAAGCGCACCTATCAGAACCAGGAGTATCAGGACCGTCTCGATGCCGCTACTATCTATGGTCTGCTCGAGAACGAGATTATACCTCTTTATTATAATAAGGATAAGAATGGCATCTCGAAGGGCTGGCTCAAGGTCGTTAGGAACTCTATCGCCCAAATCGCTCCTCATTATACGATGAAACGTCAGCTTGACGACTATTATGAGAAGTTCTACAACAAAGAGGCTAAGCGCTTCAAGGAGATTGCCAAGGACAACTACAAGCTGGCTAAGGATATTGCCCAATGGAAGGAGACCGTAGCCGAGCGCTGGGACGGCATCCGCGTTGTCAGCTCCGGATGGGATTTCCCCGTCATGGGTGGTGAGACCGGACAGAAGTATCATCTGAAATATGTCATCGACGAACAGGGACTCGACGACGTCATCGCCCTGGAGAAGGTGAACATCTACACCGACAAGAACGGTGAGGAGCGCATCTACAACATCGAACCGCTGAAGATGACGGGCCGTGAGGGCAACAACTACACCTTCGAGGCGGAGCTGACTCCCAAGCAGTCCGGACTCTACAGGAGTGCCGTCCGCATGTATCCGAAGAACAAGCACCTGCCCCACCGTCAGGACTTCTGCTACGTCAGGTGGTTGGAGTTGCCGGATCTGAAATAATCTATCTCGGAAAGAGTGCTTATATATGCGCCCTATGAAACATTTAAAATATCTTATACTTGCCTTGGGCCTTAGTGTCTGTGAGCCATTAATGGCCCAAGGCGGTTTATTCTCACTTGTCAAGAAGGTGGGCACCATGATCGACTCCATGTCTGTGAAAGGTGTTGACCGTCGCTATATAGACGCTCCCGAGAAGCCTTGGCAGCTTATTTTGAAAAGCAACGTGAGCCAGACCATCGTAAGTATGAAGAGCAAGGGTGTCGCCTATGGTGATGAATACAACTACAATGCACGGCTCAAGCCCACGCCAGCACAGTACATCGGCCTATGGGCCGGCTACAGAGGCTATGGCTTCGGCTACACGGTGAACGTCGGGGGCGACAAGGGTAGCTATCTGACCTTTGGTGCCACGGGCGGCAGCTTCGGCATCAATGTGCGTTTCCATTCATTTGAGAGCAAACACCCGAACATAGACCTGGATACCGACGTGCTGCCCACGGAAACCATTGAGGGAATACAGAATGCAGCACTCATCGACCCTATTCATGTGAACACCGTCATCGCCGACGGATACTATATGTTCAACGGCAAGAAATTCTCATACGCTGCCGCCTACGACCAGTCGGTCATCCAGAAGCGCTCGGCGGGGTCGCTGATGGCAGGACTGATGTATAACTATACGCATATCGACTACGCTGACGACACGAATGGCGACCTGGTTTACCTGATGAATGGCATGGGCCGCGTAAAACTGTGGCAAGGCAGCATAGGCGCGGGCTATGCCTACAACTGGGTGCCGACACGCGGGTGGCTGGTCAACATCTTGGCGATGCCTATGCTTACTTTTGTCAACAAACTCAAAGTGTACGGCTATGAAACCAACCTACCGGAAATATTGGACGACCCCATGTTCTGGAATAAAGACATCGCCGATGAAGAGTGGGACAAATGGTATTACGGGAAAGTGCGTATATCCCCTATCGGCGAACAGACGTTCAACAGCGGTCTTAGCATCGGTTTCGATGCGCGGGCATCGCTGACCTACAACTTCGGACGCTATTTCATCAATGCCTACGGACAGTTCAACAATATCCGCTACCATCACAATGACACCAGGGGCTATCTGAACGACTGGTTCGTCAATGCCTCTATCGGTATCCGACTATAATTGGGGATACTTTTTCAGAACGCAATTATTTCAGGTAGCCCTGTTTCTTGAGAAACAGCTCTACGTGGTCTTTGCTGGTTTTGGCATCGTGACCATAGATGGAAAGACCTTGTCTGACGGTGGCTCTTGGGTAAAGTTTGGTGAGATCCTGCAAGCAATTGCCCAAGCCAGAGCCTTCGTGAGTGGTAAAGGGTATGAGGATCTTGAGCGACAAGTCATGTTTCTTCAGGAAGGTGAACATCACCTGTGGATAGGTGCCCCACCAAACGGGACCGCCGATGAAGATGGTTTCATATTGCGATACGTCGATATCACCTTCGTAAGGTGGCAGCTCGCCATTCTCCTGTTCTTTCTTAGCAAGGTCGCAGAGAGGCTTGTAGGCCATCCCGTCGTACTTGTCCGTCTTTATCTCAAATTGGTCTGCACCTATGAGTTCTGCTATATAGTCTGCCACAATCTTCGTGTTGCCAACCTTGATATTGCCGACGGCGTAGTTGTCACCGGCATGCGAGAAATAGACAATCAGCGTCTTTCCTCCGCTCTTTGCGGGCTCTGCCTGAACTTCAGCTTCTGTTGATTCGTTTTCACTATTACCACTCTTCTTGTTGTTGCTGCAAGCTGTCGATACCAGCAAGCACATGGCTGTTGCCAGCAGATATTTCATAAATTTCATGGATAGTATCTTTAATAATATGTTATTGATAGTTATCTTATAGTGTCTCGTCGAAGGGGGCAGCAGTGACGCACTTCAGGTTCTTTTCAAGCTGAGAGGTAGAGCTGGCACCGATGAGGACGGAGGTGACGGCTTTCTGATGTAGGATCCAAGCGAGGGCCATCTCTGCCAGTGTTTCGTTACGGCTCTGGGCCACTTCGTTGTAGTGTTTCAGCTTGGCCAGCAGTTCTGGCGTGAGCATTGAACTCTTCAGGAATTTCTCCTTGGCCATGCGGCTGTCGGTAGGGATACCATTGAGATAGCGGTCTGTCAGCAGACCCTGTGCCAAGGGTGAGAAGGCGATGAAGCCGATGCCTTTTTCAGCGCAGAAGTCGGTGATACCCGTCTCTTGCGGTTTGCGGTCGAGCATGTTCAGGCGTCCCTGATAGATGAGTAGGGGTACGTCGTGAGCTTTCAGGTAGTCATAACCGAACTTCAAGGGTTCAAGTGGCCAGTTGGAGATACCCACATAGAGTGCCTTACCCTGACGGACGATATCGACCAGCGCCTGAAGCGTTTCCTCCAGTGGGGTCTCAGGATCGTAGCGGTGGCTATAGAAGAGGTCTACATAGTCTATCTTCATGCGCTTCAGACTCTGATCGAGCGATGCCATCAGATACTTGCGGCTACCCCAGTTCCCGTAAGGGCCAGGCCACATGTCATAACCTGCTTTGGAGGAAATGAATAGTTCGTCGCGGTAGGGGCGGAAGTCCTCGTCCATGAGTCGTCCCATCGTCTCTTCAGCAGAGCCATAGACGGGTCCGTAGTTGTTCGCCAAGTCGAAATGGGTGATGCCGTGGTCGAAGGCATAGTGGGTAATCTCACGGCTGCGCTCGTAGGGATCCACACTTCCAAAGTTATGCCAGAAGCCAAGGCTAACCTTAGGCAATAATACACCAGAGCGCCCACAACGCTCAAATTCCATTCCGTTGTCGTAGCGGTTCTTTGCCGCAAAATACAGTTCTTTCATATAGCAGGTTTTGGGTTTTCTGCTGCAAATATAGTAGAAATCTTCTGATTATCCAAACAACTTGTCAGAAACTGCAGCCGAAAAGCCAAATAATGATGATTTCTCTTCAGTTTTTCGTTGCTTTTGCGACGGATTTCAAGGCGTTGTCCCTGTTTTGTCGCAATATGGTTTAAGTGTCGCTACTATCTGAAATGTTTTTCTCAAAAAAAGTTGGAAGGGGAAGAAATCCATCTTATCTTTGCATCGTCAATCAGACAAAAAGGGTTCTGAGCGACATCAGAGAATATTTCAAAAAAGGTATTAACAATTAAATAAAGAAAGGAAAAGAATTATGGCAAAGACACCAGTAACAATGAAGATTGACGGTTATAAGGACCGTGAGGTAATGATGGTATACTACGAGTTTGAGCAGGAGACTGACGTAGAGGGACAAATGAGTGGTATCCCCCGTGGTGGTAAGATTATTGTCCGTGTGAAGGCCCTGAACGACGGTACCCCAGACCTGCTGGCTTGGATGACAGAGCGCAACCTGCCGAAGAACGGTAGCATCGAGTTCCTCGAGACGAAAACCGGCAAGGCTATGAAGACTATTAAGTTCACCAACGGCTACTGCGTTGACTTCGAAGAGAAGTGGGAAGACAAGGCAGGCCACTTTGAGGAGATCGTCATCACCTGCAAGCAGATTGAGGTTGGCTCTATCAAGTTCGAGAACGAGTGGGCTTAATAAAGGTAAAAAAGTCAAGTTTAACAATTAAAGTAAAGAAAGGAAACAAGATATGGCAGAGAATGTAACACCAGTAACCCTCGAGGTTAAGGATTTCAAGGCACGTGAGGTAATCTTAGTAGATTACAAGTTCAATCAGGCAACCGATCGTGAAGGACAGATTTCAGGTATCCCCCGTGGCGGACGCGTCAACATCCGCGTGAAGGCACTGAATGACGGCAACGCCGAGCTGCTCGCTTGGATGCTGGCTCCGACAGATCCGCGCGACTTCACTCTCAAGTTCCAGAGCACGGTTGACGGCAAGGACATGAAACAGCTGAAGGGCACAGGTTGCTACTGCGTGAAGTACAAGGAGTATTGGGCAGACG
>JAEEGJ010010636.1_pt1 | contig 23854 bp, 12 predicted proteins | sample 8958761 | NCBI WGS metagenome assembly JAEEGJ01 (sample SAMN16246546, study PRJNA631951) | gut metagenome | biome: gut microbiome; feature: rumen; material: RS-attached | host: Bos | place: Iran: Karaj | collected 2018-10 | reverse complement strand
GAAGAACTTGCCGACATCTTCAATTACGCTATTCTGATAGCCGACAAGTATGATCTTGACATTAAGCAGATAGTCCTTGACAAACTTCAGCGCAATGCCCAAAAGTATCCCGTGGAGAAGGCCTACGGGAGTGCGAAGAAATATAATGAATTATGATTATCTATAGAGCCACTAAAAAGCAGTTTGTCGACGATGTGTTCAATGATACCATCGCTGATAATATCGACAGTGCTTTTGTAGAGCACTTGGGAAGACATACTTCTCCTAATGAGATACGCTCTTGGCATAACTCAATGCAATATATGTATAAGGTAGTCAATATTCCAGAACTTCCCGATGAGGTCGGAGTTGCCATTGAATATCAGATCCCCTTGACTGCTAAACGTATTGATTTTATCATCTCTGGTCTGAATGCCAAGAAGAAAGAACAAATCATCATTATTGAACTGAAGCAATGGGATGAGGCGGAACCCACACAGAAACCAGGTATTGTAGTGACCCGTTTTCAACATGGCAAGGCAGAAGTAGCACATCCTTCATATCAGGCATGGTCATATGCTTATATGCTCTCCAACTACAATCTTACCATTCAGGAACGAGGAGTAGAGATTAGTCCTTGTGCTTATCTGCACAATTATATGCCCGACGGGATGATTAATGGCCAACTCTATCAGGATTATGTTGCGAAAGCACCTGTTTTCTTGAAAAACGACGCCGCCCGTTTACAGGACTATATATTGAGATATGTCCGCTATTGTTCGCCTGAGGATATCATTTGGAAGATAGACAATGGTAAGCTACGCCCATCGAAGCAGTTGGCTGATTCGCTGACTTCCATGCTGAAAGGCAACGACGAATTTGTGATGCTTGACGACCAGAAAGTGGTATATGAAGCTGCCGTTTATTTGGCCAAGAAAGCACAAGGAGGCAAAAAACAGGTTCTGATAGTGGAAGGTGGTCCTGGTACTGGCAAGAGTGTACTTGCGGTAAATCTGTTGGTAAGTTTGACAGCAGAGGGTATAGCCTCACAATATGTAACCAAGAATAGTGCACCACGTGCAGTTTATAGCGTAAAACTATCAGGTAGTTACAAAAAGTCATACATTAACAACCTCTTTGTTGGTAGTGGTAATTTCATTGAAACGATGCCCAACACGATGGGAGCACTGATTGTAGACGAGGCTCACCGCTTAAACATGAAGAGCGGCATGTTCTCCAACCTTGGTGAAAATCAGATAAAGGAGATTATCAAGACTGCTCATTTCTCTGTTTTTTTTGTTGATGATTGTCAGCGTATCCATATGAAGGACGTCGGTAACGTGCAGTATATCAAAGAATGTGCTGAAGAGATGGGAGCAGATGTGCATCTTGAGCATCTTAGTTCTCAATTTAGATGTAATGGATCGGATGGCTATTTGAGTTGGCTTGATAATGCCATTCAAATACGTGAGACCGCAAATATCCGGCTGACGGAAGAAGATTATGACTTCCGTATTTTTGACTCTCCAACCGAGATGTTCGAGGCAATTAAGCATAAGAATGAATCGAATAATAAGAGCAGAGTTGTGGCTGGCTATTGTTGGGATTGGAAGAGTAAACAGGACCATCGAGCATATGACATCGAAATACCACAGTTTTTCTTTCGAAAGCAATGGAACTTTAATAGCAATGAACCCTGGCTAATAGGTGAACACTCCATTGACCAGATAGGTTGTATCCATACTTGTCAGGGACTTGAGCTTGATTATGTTGGTGTGATTATTGGTCCTGATATGGTCTATAGGAACAACCGTGTAGTAACTGACGGTTTCAGACGTTCTCCAAACGATCAGTCGTTAAAAGGATTTAAGTCAATGATGGCAAGAAAGCCAAACGAAGCTTTGCAGGCTGCTGATGCTATTATCAAGAATACTTATCGTACATTAATGACTCGCGGTATGAAGGGCTGTTATGTCTATTGCTGCGATTCATCTTTGGCAGAACATTTCCGTGAACTGATGGCAGAGAAATTAGAGGTTGCAAAGGAAGTACGAATTGAACCGGTTGTCAATGATGATGTGAAGTTCATCGATTTTCTACCAGTATATTCCATCAAGGCAGCTTGTGGATATTTTGGCGAAGGTGAGGATGTAAGCGAGTTAGGTTGGATTCAAGTTGAAGGAGTTGGCAAACTGAATAGAAATATGTTCGTCGTTCAGGCTTCTGGTCATTCAATGGAACCACGTATCAATGATGGTGATTTTTGTGTATTCCGAGCTAATCCTGGGGGTAGCCGTCAAGGAAAGATTGTCTTGGTGCAGCATCACAATTTCTACGACTCTGACTATTCAGGAGCATACTCGATTAAGGAATATAGCAGTTCAAAGAGTTATGATGAATTAGGCAACTGGCAGCATGAGAAGATAGAGCTGATACCTCTGAATAAAGACTATAATCCTATCATTATCAATGCAGAAGAATCCGAGGATTTTAGGGTTATAGGAGAGTTTGTGGGGATGATTAAATAAATTGATGTTTTAATCTATGTTTTGAAGATGAACAGAGGCTCTAGTAATCATTTAATTGAATAATGATTTATCAGATTGAGAATATGTTTATATCTTTGCTTTCACTAAACAATATAATGGGAAACGATATGAAAATACAAGGATAATCAGTATAGATATCTTTCATACGATGCATAGGCAGGAATCAAAACAAGTCCAGATGATTCCAAAACAAAAATGTCCTACTTCATTCGAAAAAACATGAAGAAGGACATTTTTTGTTGTATTGTTATCGTTACAGACTTGTCTTTCCAGCCAGGGTGTCGTAGTTGTTGTTCAGGTCGCGCCAGTCTACCTTGGTCTGGGTGGGAATGCCGTTGATGTACTTCTCGATGTTGGTGTAGCCATCACCATTGCAGTCGCCGTTGGCATCGCTGGGATCGTTGGGGTTCAGTCCGTTGGCCTTCTCCCATTCGTCGGGCATGCCGTCGCCGTCGGAATCTATGCGGGGCTCCCCCTTGTATTCGGGATATCCGCCCATCTGGCGCGGGTCGGTGATGATGCCCAGTTTGTAGGAATCATTCGGCAGACGACGGTATTTGAAGGTTCCCTGTTCGTTCTTCGACTTCTCGTGAAGTCCCCACATGTCGCCGTAGGGATTGTTTTTCACCTTCTTCTCATACTTGTCCACGTAGTAGGCCTGTCCCGTGCGTACCTCTTCGATGATGCGCTGGTCCACGATGTCGCGGCAGGGGAAGGTGGCGCCCACGTTGTCGAGCACCCAGTTGTAGGCCTGTTCGGTACCCATAATCTTGATATAAGGCATCTCGAAGGGCTCATCGGAACGCATCAGCGCCTTTTCGGTCTCGTCCATTTCACCGTCTTTGTCGGCTGTCTGTATGCCGCCGTTCCAGTTGTCTTTGGTGATTTCGGGATAGCCCTCCATGATGTTGCCCGTGGCATAGACGCGTCCGAACTGCTTGAAGGGGAACAATCCCTCGGAGCGGCTTTCGCTCTTGATGATACGATGTCCCACGTTTTCGTCTTTCGGCGTGAGCGGTCCGGGCTTGTAGTAGTTGTTGATGAAGTTCGACATGGTGGAGAACTCACCACCGTCGGCCGTGCGATGCACCCAGTTGTAGAGCACGTTGTTCACAAAGTTGAACACGCCTCCCCAACCGATTGACGGGTTACGTCCGGTGTTGTCGGCCCAGAGGTTACGCATAAATGTGGAGTTCTCGCCGCCGATGGTCGAGCCGAAGGCATGGTTCCACGTGTCGAGTGCCTTGGCCGAGATGGTGTTCTGAATGGTCACGTTCACCGTTGGCGACTTGCGGTTGGGCTTGCCGTCGTGCATATCGAACATGTGGCGATAGAACGAGATGTTCTCGTCGCATCCCCATTCGCACGAACAGTGGTCGATCATGATGTTGCCCACAGGGTTTCCGCCGAAGGAATCCTCGCGGTTGAGCACACTGGTCTCGCCGCGGCGGAAGCGCATGTGACGCACAATCACGTCGTGGGTATCCACCTGGAACGACTCGCCTGCTATGCAGACACCGTCGCCGGGAGCCGTCTGTCCGGCAATCGTGATATAGGGAGCACGCACGTAGATAGGCGACTTCAGCCGGATGATACCGCTGACGTTGAACACCACGATGCGGGCACCGCCCTGTTCGCAGGCCCAGCGGAACGAGCCGGGACCAGCGTCGTTGAGATTGGTCACCACGAGCACCTTACCACCGCGTCCGCCGAAGGTGTACATACCACCGCCTTCAGCTCCGGGGAAAGCAGGAATCTTGGCTTGTTTCAAGTCGTATGGACGGCTGGCCCAGGGCACGTAGGGCCGGCCTTCCTTGGCCTCTTTCACCACGATAGGGAAGGCAGCCTGCCAAGCCGAGTCGGCATGGGCTGCCCATTGGGCCTTCATGTCTTTGATTTTGTCAGCAGCCTCGTCAGTCAGCTGAGGATACTGTGCATGAGCCGTCTGCAGTCCGAAGACGGCAGCCACAGCAGTGATAATCAGTGATTTCTTTTTCATTTGAATATTTGTTATTGTAAGTTATTTCCAGTGATTTGAGCTACGGGCGGGCAGTTTTGCCCACCTCAATTAATGGACTATGTTTCTGCCGCTTTGTAACCTTGGGTGTTGTTTTTTTTCATTATTTTAAAAGATAGGTACAAAATCGCGATTTGGGCGTCATATTATTACTATGAGGAAAGTACGTGTTTTTTTATTGCTGCTGGTCTTGGCAGCCGCTGACGTCGCAATGGCCCAACAATATCAGGTGGGCGTGTGCGACTGGATGATTCTGAAACGTCAGAAACTGGGTGAATTCTCCCGTGCCCATGAGATTGGTGCGGATGGTGTGGAACTCGATATGGGCGGACTTGGCAATCGTGCTGCCTTCGACAACCAGTTACGTGACCCCCAGCAGGCCGCGCTTTTCCGTCATGTTGCCGATTCGTTGGGCGTGAAGATTGGCGCTATGGCCATGAGCGGCTTCTACGGACAGAGTCTGGCCAAGAAGGACAGTTACCGGGAAATGGCCATGGATTGTTTCGACACGATGGACCGTATGGGCAGCGGCAATGTGGTTTTCCTGCCCCTTGGCGGCAGCGGCAACGACTGGACCAATGATAAAGTGCTCCGCAAGGAGATTGTGAAGCGTCTGCACGAAATGGGCGAGATGGCCAAGAAGCGCGGAAAGATTATCGGTATCGATACCCCTCTTGATGCCAAAGGGAATAAGAAACTCCTGAAGGAAATCAATAGCAAAGGAGTAAAGATTTTCTATAAGTGGCAGACCATTTTGGAGAACAAGTGGGATTTACTGAAGGATATCAAGACCCTGGGAGCAGAAAACATCTGTGCAATGCATGCCTCGAATACCGACGGCGTATGTCTTCGCGATGATAAGGCTGTGGATGTGCCCGCCATCAAGGCCCTGCTGGATCAGATGAAGTGGTCGGGATGGCTCTTCGTGGAGCGCAGCCGCGACACGACGATGGTGCGCAACGTGGTGGCCAACTACTCTAACAACGTGAACTACCTGAAGAGCATCTTCAACTCGCTGCCCGAGGCCGAGGTAAAACTGAACTCGGAAGGCCGCGACCCGCAGTATGTAGAGACCATCCTTGGACGTGCCAGGAAAGTGACCGACGAGTTCTCGCAGACCTATACCCCCATGGGACAGAATCTCCGAAACATCGTGGCCAACCGTTATTTTGAACTCAACGATATCTATGCCGAGCGCGATTTGCTGAAGAAGACCGACAAGAAACTGGCCGAGGCCGTGTGCGACTCGAAACTATACCGTTCGCATTTCGCCTTCGATGCCAATCTGGCCAAGTACCTTGATCCTTCAAGAATAGAGCGCGTGAAAAACGTCATGACCTACAACGTGGTGAAAGTGACCTACGAGGCACAGTGCGACATGATTCCCACGCTGAAGGACGAAGAGAAGCAGCAGATTCTGCTCTGGCTTAAGGAAGCCCGCGAACTGGCCATCGACGCCGAGAGTTCGAACAAGAAACACGAGGTGTTCGGCAAGTACAAAGGCCGCATCAACAACTATCTCTCCAAGCGCGGCTATGACCTGACGAAGGAGCGTGAGGCTTGGTACGAGCGTGTGAAGGCAAGAGGAGGAAAACTGTAAATCATGAATGAAATTCATAATTATGATTACTATGAAGCATTATATTTTAGGGGTTGCACTGATGGCGGCTGTTCCCGTGATGGCACAAAGCGGACTGACCGATATGAGCCGCAGTCAGCAGGCTATAATGACCAATACGCCGCTGGGGTCAGTAAAGTGGACGGGCGGTTTTTGGGCCGACCGTTTCAACGTGATGTCAACCACGGGCATCTGGTCGATGTGGGACACTTGGAACACTCCTTACGAGACACTTGATGCCCTGGGACTGCACGGCAGTAACGGCTTCCGTAACTTCGAGGTGGCCGCAGGTACGGTGAAAGGCAAGCATCACGGTCCTCCCTTCCACGACGGCGACATGTACAAATGGCTGGAAGCATGTGCCACGGTATATGCCATTACTAAAGACCCGAAACTCGATGCATTGATGGACAAGTTCATCGAGCAGGTGGCATTGGCCCAGCGCGCCGACGGTTACATCCACACGCCGGTGGTTATCTCGGAGCGCAATGCAGGCATCGATTCGCATGCCAACACGGAGAATGCGGCAGGCATCGAGATTGGCAAGGACCAGAAACACGCCTTTGCCTCGCGTCTCAATTTCGAGACCTACAACCTCGGTCACCTTATCACAGCCGGTATCATCCATAAGCGGGCTACCGGTAAGACTACCCTGTTCGATTGCGGCAGGAAGGCAGCCGATTTCCTATATAATTTCTTGACCAACGACGCGGCCGAACTTTCGCGTAATGCCATCTGTCCCAGTCACTATATGGGTGCCGCGGAGATGTACCGTGAGACGGGCGATGCGAAATACCTCACCCTGGCCAAGGGACTCATCGCCATCCGCGATAGTGTGGAGAACGGCGAAGACCACAATCAGGACCGTCATAAGTTCCGCGAGCAGTACGAGGCCATGGGACATGCCGTGCGTGCCAACTACCTCTATGCCGGTGTGGCCGACCTCTATGCTGAGACCGGCGAGGCACAGCTGATGAAGAACCTCTCGGCTATCTGGGACGATATCATCCAGCACAAGATTTATATCATGGGCGGATGCGGTGCGCTCTACGACGGCGTTTCGCCCGACGGCACCACCTACAACCAGCCTTCCATCCAGCAGATTCATCAGGCCTACGGCCGACAGTTCCAGTTGCCGCAGGAGGCTGCCCACAACGAGATTTGTGCCCAGATTGGTATGATGCTGTTCTCGTGGCGCATGTTCCAGACAACGGGCGACGCCAAATATATCGACAACATTGAGAACGAACTCTACAATGGTATCCTCTCAGGTATTTCCATTGATGGTAAAGACTTCTTCTATACGGAGACATTGCGCCGAACGAAGGAATTCCCCTACACCATGCGCTGGCCCAAGCACCGTCAGCATTACATCACGTGCTTCTGCTGTCCGCCTAACACCCTGCGCACCCTCTGTCAGGCACAGGAGTATGCCTATGCCGTCAGTGGACAGACACTCTATGTCAACCTTTATGGACAGAATGCCCTGAAGACCAAAAACCTGGAAGTGGAACAAACGACCGGCTACCCTTGGGACGGAAAGGTTACCCTTACCGTTAAGAAGGCAAAGAATCTGCAGACCATCCAACTGCATAAGCCCAATTGGTGTGACAAATATACGGTAAAGGTGAATGGCGAGAATGCCGGCCTCCGCATCACACGCAAATGGAAGAAGGGCGATGTTATCGAACTCAGTCTCGATATGCGTCCCCGTCTCGTTGAGGCCAATCCACTGGTCGAGGAGGCCAAGAACCAGGTTGCCGTCATGCGCGGCCCCATCGTCTATTGTCTGGAAGGACAAGACATCCAGGGCGACTGCCGCATCAGCGACATTGCCCTGCCAGCCGACATTCAGTTGAAGGAAGTGCCCATGACCATCGAAGGTCATTCCTTTACAGCACTCGAGGGCGATGCCGTCGTGACAAACGACAAGACCTGGGATAATCAGACGCTCTATCGTGAGTTGTCAAAACCAGCCAGCCGGAAAGTACGCATTCGTCTCATTCCCTATTATGCCTGGGACAACCGTGGCATTCAGGACATGAGTCTGTGGTTGAATTTAGCCCGATAAAAACATGAACAGACTACTCGGCATCATCGCTCTCTTCTGCTGCATGAACATACATGCGGCAGAAATCCGTATCACCCCCGACTCATCGCTCATGGATGCTGTCCGCAAGGCCCGTGAGATGCGGCGACTGGGACAGACCACCGACGTGACCATCCACCTTCAGGCAGGTACCTATTATCTATATGAGTCCCTGCGGCTCAGACCTCAGGATAGTGGACTTACCATCGAGGGAAAGGACGCCGTTATCAGTGGAGGTATGAAGATTACCGGTTGGAAACGGCAGGGCAAATTGCTGGTGGCCGATGTGCCCGACTTCAACGGGCGTCCAGTTGACTTCCGTCAGTTGTGGGTGAACGGGCAGAAAGCCGTCAGGGCGCGTGATGTCAGTGACTTCGAGCAAATGAACCGCATCCGCACCTACGATAAGAAGAACCATATACTGTGGGTTCCCAGGAAAGCTGTCGAGAAGATTCTGAAGGCTCCATACGCAGAAATGGTGCTGCACGAAATGTGGTGCACCTCCAACCTACGTATTAAGAGCATCACCCCACAGGGCGACTCTGCGGCTGTACGTTTCCACCAGCCCGAGGCCAGACTGCAGTTTGAGCACCCTTGGCCCTCACCGATGACGCCCGACACCAAACATCCCTCTCCTTTCTATCTGACCAATGCCAAGGAACTGGTGGATGAACCGGGAGAATGGTATCACGACATACGCGAGCACAAAGTGTATTACATGCCGCGGGCAGGCGAGACCATCCGCGAGGCGATAGTGCCTATGTTGGAAACCTTGGTGGAATTCATAGGCACTGCCGAGCATCCGGTACGCAATATCACGATGAAAGGCATCCGGTTCTCGCATACCACTTGGATGCGGCCCTCAGAGAAAGGACACGTGCCCCTGCAGGCAGGCATGTATCTGACGGAGGCATACAAACTGCGACCGCAGATTGACCGTCCCAACAATCACAAACTGGACAACCAGGGATGGCTGGGACGTGCCGATGCTGCCGTGGAACTGCGCTACACAGAAGACTGTAGCTTCGATGGTTGCCGCTTTGAGCATCTTGGCGGTTCCGGTCTGGATTATGTCTTTGCATGTCGTCGTGGCACGACGACAAACTGCACATTTACTGATATTGCCATGAACGGCTACGTATGCGGCTCGTTCTCGCCTGAAGGACTGGAAACCCATTTGCCCTATCAGCCCACCGATTTCCGCGAAGTATGTACCGGGCAGACCGTGGAACAGTCGTTGTTCTATGATGTAAGCAATGAAGACTGGGGCTGTGTAGCCATCTGTGCCGGTTATGTGTCGGGCATCACGATTGACCACAACACCATTCATGATGTATCCTATACTGGAATCTCTCTCGGCTGGGGCTGGAACCGCGACCTTGTCTGCATGAAAGACAATAAGGTGCATGCTAACCTTATCTATAACTATGCCAACCACATGTACGACTGTGCCGGCATCTATACGCTTGGCAACCAGCCCGGCACCCTCATCAGTGAGAATGTGGTGCGCGATATTGCAACTCCCTCTTATGTACACGACCCGAACCATTGGTTCTATCTCTATACCGACGAAGGATCGTCGAACATAACCCTGCGCGACAACTGGACACCCACGGACAAGTTCCTAAAGAATGCCAACGGTCCTGGTAACGTGTGGGAGAACAACGGCCCAATGGTTGGCGACAGTATAAAGAACAATGCAGGAAAAAAGAAGTAATGTCGAAAACAACAAACATAAGAAATCAAGGTCCCCTTCCTTTGGAAGGGCGGGGGATAGCCCCTACATGGATTTGGTATCCCGGTGACTGGGAGATATGGTTAGGCAACCGTTTCAACAATAGGCGAACGGAAAGGGGCGCCATGTTCCCGCCGTTCTGGAAACAAGACTCTCATTGGGCCACTGTGGAATTCTCCACGGTGGTCAACTTGGCTCATGCGGAGACCATCACGATAGCTGCAGAAGGACGTTATAACTTCATGCTCGACGGTAAGTTGAGGTTTGGAGAACCTCAGCAGTTTGAGATTCCCGCTGGAGAGCATAAAATCAATATCAAGGTTTGGAATCAGGCAACCCCACCCACTCTTTTCGTTGAAGGCGAAACTATTCAAACCGATTCGTCGTGGCTGGCCACTTATGAGGACAAGATTTGGATTGACGAAAATGGTGTGGCGCATGGCTCGGGTATCTATGTGCCTGCTGGTTGCTGGAACTTCAACTCCATAGAACAAAAACCCTCCGAATGGCAGTTGGCCCGCAAGCGCTTGGAACCGATGAACCGGGATTCTGTGGATGGAGGACTGCTTCTTGACTTTGGCAAGGAAACCATGGGCTATCTCGTGTTGGAGGATATCCAAGGCGAGGGTTTGGTAGAAATATATTATGGAGAGAGTAGGGAAGAGGCACTCGACAAGGAGCACTGCGAGACACTGGATAAGTTTTTGCTTTCAGGTTCCAAGTTTCAGGTTCCAGAGAGCAAGGCCTTCCGCTTTGTTTACATCGAGACCGATGTGACTATAGGGAAGATTGCGATGGACTATGAGTATCTGCCCTTCGATGACAAGAAGAGTGGCAGTTTCCGTTGCAATGATGAAGAACTGAACCGCATCTGGGAAGTGGGTGCCTATACGATGGACCTCACCACCCGCGAGTTCTTTATGGACGGCATCAAGCGCGATCGCTGGACGTGGAGCGGCGATGCCATCCAGTCGTACCTGATGAACTATTACCTGCGCTTTGATCTGGACTGCGTGAAGCGCACCATCCGTCAGTTGCGCGGCAAAGACCCGGTAACGGCCCATGTGAATACCATTATGGACTATACCTTCTATTGGTTCAAGTCTATTTTGGATTATTACGAATACTCCGGCGATGAGGCTTTTGTGCGTGAGATGTATCCGCGCATGAAGACGCTGATGGACTATTGTCTGGGCAGAACGAATGCCGATGGAATGGCTGAAGGACAATCAGACGACTGGATTTTCGTGGACTGGGTGGACTTCCCCATGCACAAACGAGGCGTGTTGGCCTTCGAACAGATACTGTTCTATAAAGCATTGGAAACGATGGCACGGTGTGCTGATATATGTAAAGACCAGGCACAGCATTATCGTGAACAGGCTGATACCCTCCGTGAGAAGGTGAAGACCCTATTCTGGGATCAGCGTCAGTCGGCATTCCTTCATGCCGTGGAAGACGGAAAGATGAACCCGCAGGTCACGAAGTTCCCCAATATGTTTGCCATTCTCTATGACTTTGTTACGGAAGAGGAGAAGAAGCTAATCATGCAAAGTGTGATGCTCAATAAGGAAATCCCGACGATCACCACTCCCTATATGCGCTTCTACGAATTGGCCGCTCTTTGCGAGATGGGACTCCAGAAAGAAGTCCTTCCCGAGATAAAGGTCTATTGGGGCGGCATGCTCCGCGAAGGTGCCACTTCGTTCTGGGAAAAGTATAACCCCGAGGAGACCGGCACACAACATCTGGCTATGTATGGCCGTCCATACGGCAAGAGTCTCTGTCATGCCTGGGGAGCTTCGCCTGTGTATCTGATGGGTAAGTTCTATTTAGGCGTGAAACCCACCAAGCCCGGCTATACCGAATACGAGGTGAAACCGTCACTAGGCGGACTGGAATGGATGGAGGGCGAAGTGCCTACGCCGTTCGGAAAAGTATACGTGAAGATGGATGCCCGTCAAGTTACGGTAAGGAGCGATGGCGGTAAGGGAACATTGCTCGTTGACGGTAAGCGTATTGAAATCCCTGTTGGAAAAGAAATCATTTATACCTTATAAGAAATGAAACTGAAACTATCTATATTGCTATTAGCCTGTTGCCTCACCGTTTCTGCCAAGATTAAGGTAGAGAAGGGGAGCGTTACTCCGCAGACAGAATATGCAGCCTCGCTGCTGAAACCTTTCGAACAGGGGCATACCATCACCCTGAGGATTGCCGGTGGTGCTCCTGCCGAGGGCTTTACTATAGAAAAGAAAGGCAAGAAGATTACCGTTACGGGTAACGACGGACCGGGCGTTATCTATGGCGTGAACCGTCTGAAGGAATACTATCTGATGAACCGTTCCTACGATGGACTCACCACCATCACCGAAGCCCCGGAGATGGTGCTCCGCGGAGCCTGTGTGGGTTTGCAGAAGACGGTCTATCTGCCCGGCCACCGGGTCTATGAATACCCTTACACGCCAGAGAATTTCCCATGGTTCTACGACAAAGCCCTCTGGATCAAGTACCTCGACATGCTGGCAGCCGACAATATGAATACGGTGTATCTCTGGAACGGTCATCCCTTTGCCTCGTTGGTGAAGCTCGACGACTATCCTTTTGCTCCCGAGGTGGACGATGCCACCATGCAGAAGAATCAGGATATGTTCTCGTTCCTCGTTGAGGAGGCTGACCGCCGTGGCATCCGTGTCATTCAGATGTTCTATAATATCATCCTCTCGAAACCCTTTGCCGACCACTACGGACTGAAGACTCAGGACCGTAACCGTCCTATCACGCCGCTTATCAGCGACTACACCCGCAAGTCGATAGCTGCGTTCGTGCAGAAATACCCGAAGGTGGGCTTCCTGGTCTGTCTCGGTGAGGCCATGGCTACTATTGATGATGACGTGAAATGGATGAAGGAAACCATTATTCCAGGAATCAAGGACGGACTGAAGGCCTCGGGCCGAACCGACGAGCCGCCCATCATCCTGCGTTCTCACGACACCGACGGCCCGCTGGTGCTGAAGGAATCGCTGCCGCTCTATCCCAATATCTATACCATGTCGAAATACACGGGTGAATCGCTGACCACCTACGAGCCCGGCGGTCCGTGGGGAGAGACCCATCAGCAGCTGGCTGCCGTTGCACCTGTGCATATCGACAATGTGCATATCCTGGCCAACCTGGAGCCTTGGCGATGGTCGTCGCCGGCCTTTACGCAGAAAACCGTGCAGGCCATGCACCGCGTCCATCATTCCAAAGGCCTCCATCTCTATCCGCAGGCCAGCTATTGGGACTGGCCCTATACTGCCGACAAACTTGCCGACGGCAGCCGCCAGTTGCAGATTGATCGCGACTGGATGTGGTATAAGGTATGGGGACGCTATGCCTGGAACTGCAACCGCGGTGAAGACCGTGACTACTGGCTGCAGCAGCTCTCTCTCTATTATGGAATCGGTCACGACGATGCCAGCCGGTTGTTGGAGGCTTACGACGAGAGCGGAGAGATAGCGCCGAAGCTGCTCCGCCGTTTCGGAATCACAGAAGGTAACCGTCAGACGCTCTTGCTGGGTATGAAGATGAGTGAATTGGTGAATCCCTATAAATATACTATCTATCCCGGTTTCTACGAGAGTTGTGGTCCAAAAGGCGAGAAACTCATTGAGTATGTGGAGAAAGAGTGGAAACACCAGCAGCATGAGGGCGAACTGCCCTTGGATATTGTCAACCAGTGTGTGGCCCATAGTGAGAAAGCACTGGCTGCTATTTCGGCAGTGAATGGTGTCACCCGCCACAGTCATGAGTTCCTGCGCCTGCAGAACGACATGCGGTGCTACGACCTGTTTGCCCGTTCGTTCCGCGCCAAGGTGCTGGCAGCCCAGCAGGTGCTCAACTATAAATGGAGCAAGAACGTGGAATATCTGGAGGCTGCTGTTCCATTGCTCGAAATGAGTATGGAAAACTGGCGCAAGCTGGCTGCCATCACGGCTGAGACTTACCATTATGCCAATTCTATGCAGACGGCACAGCGCCGCATTCCCGTGGGTGGCGACAACGGCAACTTCAAGACTTGGACCGACATGCTCCCCGTCTATGAAGAGGAATTGGAGGCGCTGAAACTGAACATTGCCCAGTTGAAATCTCCCAAAGCGACCAACGATATGCTGATTCGTGCCGCCCGTCCGGCCAAGGTGCGCTTGATTTCGCCCGCGCAGACAACCGTGCTCGACGAAGGTGCAGTGCTCTTCGAAAAACGCGAGGACACCCCCGTCGATACCCTGGCTCCCGAACTGAAAGGCTTGCAGGCGCTGGTACTGAACCGCGATTCAACGCGCATCGTGGGCACCACCGTGGAGTTTGAATGCAGCGAACCGGTGCAGTTGCTCGTAGGCTTCTTCCAGGATGACGACAAGAAATGGGCGCGTCCGCCGAAGTTGGAGATCGATGCCACCGGCAATGAGTATGGCCAGGCCGAGCCTGTGCTCACCAATGCTATAGCCCTGAAGCAGATGCCGCCGTGCAATATCCATGCCTATCATCTTGGGGTAGGTCATCATAAGCTGAATCTTCCCCGTGGCATCATCATGGTCTTAGGCTTTACTTCAGATACCATCAAGCCTCGCGATGCCGCACTCAAGGGTGCAGGTGATGAGGTGGACTGGCTGTTTATGAAGTAAAAAAAAGACCCACACTAGAGACCCACCCCTGCCCTCCCTATAGGGAGGGAGTAATTACTTTTTAATAAAGATTATAATATGAATGATCAATCAATAAAGAATCGAATAAAACGGTTGCTTAAGGTAATAACTCCCTCCCTCATAGGGAGGGTGGGGGTGGGTCTTCTTCTCCTTCTCCCCCTTGCCGCTTCAGCGCAGATAACGCAGGCACAGATGGAGCAAATCTATGAGACCGTGAAGACACCCTATAAATACGGTTTGGTGGTGGCTCCTACTGATAATTATCATAAGTACGACTGTCCTATGGTGTTTCGTCACGACGGACGATGGTATATGACTTATGTATGCTATGATGGTAAGGAGGGAACCGACGGGCGTGGCTACGAGACGTGGATAGCCACCAGCCCCGACTTGCTGCATTGGACCACGCTGGGACGTGCTCTTGCCTTCCCCGAAGGAGAAGCCTGGGATAAGAACCAGCGCGGCGGTTTCCCGGCATTGATCGACTATCAGTGGGGCGGAAGCTATGAAATACAGTCGTACAAGAATCAGTATTGGATGACCTATATCGGTGGCCCGGGAACGGGTTATGAGGCGGTGAATGCTCCACTCAGCATCGGACTTGCCCATACTGGCCAACTGACCGCCATCACGCCTTGGCAATGTCAGGAGAAACCGATTCTTTCTTATGACGAGAAGGAAGCCCAGTGGTGGGAACAGCTCACCCAATACAAGAGCACCATCTACCGCATGCCCAAGAAATATTTCGGCTATCCCTACGTGATGTACTACAATGCTGGCGGCAAGGATGCCACCCATCCCAAGGGCGAGCGCATCGGTATTGCGCTGAGTAAGGACTTGCAGCATTGGAAACGCTATAAGGGAAATCCGGTCTTTGCGCACGACACCGACGGCACCATCACGGGCGATGCGCAGATCGTGCAGATGCCCGCCACGATGTTTGGCCGTAAGTCCAAGGCTCCCGTCTTTGTCATGTTCTATTTCTCTGCCTATAATCCCACCCGCGAATACAACGCATTCAACACTTTCGCCGTGAGTCGCGACCTCGTGCATTGGCAAGACTGGACGGGTCCGGATTTGATTATCCCCTCCAAACCCTACGACGAGATGTTTGCCCATAAGAGTTATGTGGTGAACTGGAACGACACGGTGTATCATTTCTATTGTGCCGTGAACAACAGCGGTCAGCGCGGCATAGCCGTGGCTACCAACCGTTTTGTGGGAAAGAGCGAGGTCAGCTTCCCTGTTCCCGAACCTACGGGTCATCGGCAGAACATTTCGTTGAATGATGATTGGGAGGTGACCTTCGACGGCAAGACTTTCCGTCGCGACGTGCCCTTCAATCTTGACGACTATTATGGCGCCCTGCAGAAAGAGCATGGCAATCTCCATAGGAAATGCAACGTCAGGAAAGTGTTCTCCCTGCCGGCTGTTGTGCCCGGGAAACAGTATTTTCTCCGTCTGGAAGGTGTGGGCACCTATGCCGATATCACCTTGAATGGTCACCATGTGGGCCGGTTCGACATTGGCCGCACGGTGGAGACCGTCAACGTTACCCGTTATATAGCTGAAGAAAATGAACTGAAGATGACGATTTCCCATCCCGAGAAGATCACCGACATGCCCTGGGTGTGCGGCGGATGCTCTTCCGAATGGGGCTTCTCCGAAGGGTCGCAGGCTTTTGGTATCTTCCGGCCTGTCACGCTTGAAGTGACCGATGAGGTGCGCATTGAGCCTTTCGGCGTACATGTATGGAACACGGATTCCTTCTATGTGGAGACCGAAATCAAGAACTATGGCCGTAAGCCGGCCACCATCCAGCTGGTGAACAAACTCTGCGACAAGAGCGGCAAGCAGGTGTTGCGCCTCACGGCCGATGCCATTACGCTGGCACCGGGCGAACTGCGCACCGTCCGTCAGATTTCGCAGGTCAAGGATCCGCAGCTGTGGTCGTTGGAACGTCCTTATCTCTATGACGTGAATACGATTATCAAGCGTGATGGAAAGGCCACCGAAAGCACCCACACCGACTTCGGATTCCGCACCATTTCTTGGCCTTTGGGACGCAAAGACGGCGACAAACGCTTTTTCCTCAATGGTAAGCCGGTGCTGATCAACGGCGTCTGCGAATACGAACATGAGTTCGGACAGAGCCATGCTTTCAGCAACGAACAGATTGAGGCTCGCGTAAAGATGGTGCGCGACCTCGGTTTCAATGCTTTCCGCGATGCCCATCAGCCCCACAACCTGCACTATCAGAAACTGTTCGACCGCGAGGGCATCCTCTGGTGGCCGCAGTTCTCTGCCCATATCTGGTACGACACACGTCAGTTCCGCAGTTCTTTCAAGCGCCATCTCATCCAGTGGGTGAAGGAGCGGCGCAACAATCCGTCGAACATCCTCTGGGGACTGCAGAATGAGAGTACGCTGCCGAAGGACTTTGCCGAAGAATGTACGCAGATTATCCGTGACATGGATCCCACCTGTGGCACGCAGCGTCTGGTCACAACCTGCAACGGTGGTGAAGGCACCGATTGGAACGTGGTGCAGAACTGGAGCGGCACCTATGGTGGCAATATTGACAACTATGCCAACGAACTGAAGCAGCCCGACCAACTTCTCAATGGCGAGTACGGTGCCTGGCGCACCTTGGGCAATCATACGGACAAAGGCTATAGCGAAGAAGCCCATACAGCCCTGCTGCTGAAGAAAGTGAAACTGGCCGAAAGTGCCCGCGACAGCGTGTGCGGACAGTTCCTTTGGCTCTTGAACAGTCACGATAATCCCGGTCGCCGTCAGCCAGATGAGGCTTTGCGCCGGGTGGACAAGGTGGGACCCTTCAACTACAAGGGCCTGATCACACCATGGGATCAGCCCGTGGATGCCTACTATGCCTATCAGCGCCACTATCATCCCGCCTCCGCCCCCGTCCCGTATGTTGCTGTATCACAGCAACAAGCCGAGGCAGTTCTTGCTCCCACTCCGGGCCTTAACTACCTCTACCGCCTCAATTGCGGCGGCGATGCCTATACCGACAGCCATGGCAACACCTGGATGCAGGATAACACCCAGTGGAGCCACTCATGGGCAGAGCGCTTTATGAAAGATGGCTACAAACTGCTCTCTCCCTATCAGGCATCGCAGACGGTCAACGACTCTCTCCCGTCAGTCTTCCGCACGAGCCGTTTCGGTCGCCATGAACTGAGTTTCCATTTCCCGGCAGCTCCCGGTGATTACACCGTGGAACTCTATTTCACCGAACCGTGGTATCGGATGCCCGATGCTGAGGGTTTCCGCATCTTCGATGTGGCTGTCAATGATTCGACGGTGATTCATGATCTCGACATCTGGGCACAGTCACACTATGGTCATCCCTACAAGCGCACGGTGAACATCCGCAATAAAGGAAACGAAATTAAAATCCATTTCCCCAAGGTGAAAGCCGGCCAGGCCATTATCTCGGCAATAGCTATAGGAGACCCCCACCCAACCTCCCCGAGGGGAGGCATCGGTCTCTCCCCCTCGGGGGAGTCGGAGGGGGGTCGCAGGTCTGCTCTCTGGGAATCCCTCAATCGTGACACCCTCATCGCTACCCCCGATTCCCTGCTGCCTCCCAAATCTTCGCCTGCCCTGCAGGTTGAGGGAACGGTCAGTGCCGACAGTATCGTATGGGATTACCAGGTGGGTGTTGCTAAAGTCTATGCTTTGCGCTTCCGCTATTACAATCCCGAGGCCCCGCGGCGGCTCCACGTGAAGATTACCGACCAGAACGGAGTGGCTTATACCGATGATGACATCACCTTCTTGCAGACGCAGCAGAAGAAGTCGAAGCGGAAGATGACCAGCATCACCACCGGCACGATGACCAATGCCGGCCGCTACCATGTGGTGCTCACAGGTGAAGGATTAAAAGATATGATATTTGATAAACTGACGATAGAATGAATAGATTAATATTAGGTGTTGGGTGTTGGGTGTTAGGTGTAAGCTTTAGTGTTGCAGCCTCCCCCCTCGGGGGAGGACGGGAGGGGGCTCCCCATCACGACTGGGAAGACCAAAGCATCCTGCAGATCAACCGCGAACCGGCACGCGCCGATTTCCACCATGCAGGAGAAATCTCCCTCAATGGCGAGTGGAAGTTCAACTGGACGAAGACTCCCGACGAACAGCCGGATGGTTTCTGGACGACTGACTTCGATGACTCCCAGTGGAAGACTTTCCCCGTGCCTGCCGACTGGGAGATGAACGGCTACGGCACACCCATCTATAGCAGCAGCGGCTACACGTTCAAGATTAATCCGCCCTACGTGATGACCACACCCAAGGAGCGTTACACGGCCTACGTGGAGCGCAATCCCACGGGTGTCTATCGCCGCACGTTTACCATCCCCGAAGCATGGAAAGACAAAGAGATCTATATCTATTTCGGTTCCGTAAGCAGCGCCTTCTACGTATGGGTCAACGGTCAGCGCGTGGGCTACAGTCAGGGATCCATGGAACCCGCAGAGTTCCGTATTACTCCCTTTATCAACCCCTCCCCCAACCCCTCCCGAGGGAGGGGAGTTCAGAAAGCCTCCCCTCGGGGAGGTTTGGAGGGGGTCAATCACATTGTCCTCGAAGTCCTGAAATACTCCGACGGTTCCTATCTTGAAGACCAAGACCAATGGCGACTGGCGGGCATCCATCGTGGCATCTATCTCTATGCCACCGAAAAAATCCGCATCCGCGACTTCGGTGTTCGCACCATTCTCGATAAAGACTATCGTGATGCCCAACTCATCATTCATCCCGAACTCGCCGTCAGCGAAGGCCAGCGCGGCGAGGGCTACTACGTTACAGCCGCCCTCTACGCCCCCGATGGTCAGGTAGTAATAGCTCCCTCCCTAAGCAGGGAGGGCCGGGGTGGGTCTGTGAGTTGTGATACCCTTTTAAACCTCGACGCCAAAGGCGCAATCCTCAACGATCGTACACCCCAGCGCGGCTATCCCAAGTGGGGATGGCTCAGCGCAACGGTCAAGAACCCGCTGAAATGGACAGCAGAAACGCCCCATCTCTATACACTCGAACTCCTGCTCAAGGATTCCCTCGACCAGACCGTTCAGCGTATCACTACCAAAGTGGGCTTCCGTCAGGTGGAAATCAAGGACGGACAGTTGCTCGTCAACGGCATTCCCACGCGCCTTCGAGGTGTGAACCGTCATGAGATGGACCCTAGAACGGGCAAGGTGATGACCGAAGAACTGATGCTCCGCGACATCCGTCTGATGAAACAGGCCAATATCAATGCCGTGCGCACCTGTCATTATCCCAACTGTGAGCGGTGGTATGAACTCTGCGACTCTCTCGGACTCTATGTGATGGACGAGGCCGACCTTGAAGAACATGGACTGCGTGGTCGTCTGGCCAGCGATCCCACGTGGGCTGCCGCATGGATAGACCGTATGCAGCGCCTTGTCATCCGCGACCGCAATCATCCGTCGGTCATCTTCTGGAGCCTTGGCAACGAGGCAGGGTGGGGCACCAACTTCGCCCTCACCGCCGCATGGACCCATGAATACGATCCCACGCGCCCCGTACACTACGAAGGAGCACAAGGCTCAAGCACTCCCTCCCTTCGGGAAAGGCTACGGGTCGGCGAGCAACGCTCGGGAATGGGGCAGGGGTGGGTCCCAGATCCCTCATCCGTCGATGTCATTTCCCGTTTCTATCCCCGCACGCAGGATGAATACCTCAACCCCGGCGTAGCCGACAACAATATGGAGCGTCCGGAGAATGCCCGTTGGGAGCGACTGCTATCGATAGCCCGCGACACCATGGACAATCGCCCCGTGCTCACCTCCGAATACGCCCATGCCATGGGCAACGCCCTCGGCAATTTCCAGGAATATTGGGATGAAATCTACTCCCATCCCCGCATGCTCGGCGGCTTCATCTGGGAATGGGCCGATGAGGGAATAGAGGCTGTCCGGTCACAAAGGGATTCAAGTGCCAAGTATCAAGTATCAGGTTTTAGGAATAATCCTCGCGCGGCAGCCGATTCTTCACTCTTCACTCTTCACTCTTCACTTATTGCTTACGGCGGCGACTTTGGCGACTATCCCAACCTGAAAGCCTTCTGCATCAAGGGTATTGTGGATTCCTACCGCAACACCACGCCCAAATACGAAGAAGTGAAGCAGGTCTATGCCCCCATCTGGTTCAAACTGAATAAGGGCAAGGTGGAAGTGATGAAGCACGACCCCCATTTCGACCTCAACACCATTACGGTCAAGGAAGAAAAGCGCAATGGTTATCGCTATGTCACAGCCTCCCTAAAGGAAGCCACCCCTTGGGCACCCAAAGGTCACGTCATAGCCCGCACTCAATTTGTCGACGAAACAGCCCCCAAGGCCAAACGCCCCAAAGCTTCTGCCTCAACCGTTAAATACCCCCTCCCTAAACAGGGAGGGCAGGGGTGGGTCTCTCTCCATGCTTTCCGCGCCCCCACCGACAACGACCGCGGTTTCGGCAACTGGATAGCCAAAGACTGGAAGCAACAAGGCCTGGACAATCTCCGCGACAGCATCGTCAACGCCTCTACCCATATCTACAAGACCGCCAACGGCCAGATACGGATGACCGTCTCAATCACAGAAGCCTCCCCTCGGGGAGGTTTGGAGGGGGTCTTCTCATTTACCCCGGAAGGGCAGCTCCCCCCGCTCCCCTGTTTAGGCATCACCCTAAAACTCCCCAAGGAGTTGAAGAACATAGAGTATCTGGGCCGCGGCCCCTGGGACAACTATCCCGACCGCCACGCCTCAGCCCTCGTGGACATTTATAAGAGCACCGTCAGCGAACAATACGTGCACTATCCGCGTCCCCAGGACTCCGGCAACCACGACGATGTGCAATGGCTCAAGATCACCGACGACAAAGGACACGGTTGGCTCATAGAACCCCTCCCCTCGGGAGGGGCAGGGGTGGGCTTTAGTTTCTCCGCCCTCCCTTACAGCGTGCAGCAGCTCTATAATGCCACCCACGACTATGAGTTGAAGGAAGAAGACTGCGTATGGCTGAATCTCGATTGTGCCGTGATGGGTTTAGGCAACAGTTCCTGCGGCCCCGGTGTACTCACCAAGTATGCCATTCCCCAGCGTCCGCACACTCTTCGTCTGCGTTTTACACCACTTTAAAATCCTTCATCGTTAGCCTCAACCATTTGGTCGACAGGTGGTTGCAGTGAATGGTTTGCAAAAAGAATGCTCACAGGGGTTCTGTTCCCCTGTGAGCATTGTCGTTTTGTTCTTGATTAAATCAAGTGTGAACGGATTATCTAATGTTTATGTAGCGCCAGACAGATAATCTTTGGTGCAAATTGATTCAAAAAGGTAGGGAAAAGAAAGGTTGAGGTAACACTTTGAGGCAAAATGGAGATTTCTCGGGCTACATTTAATCTAAAAGCCGGTGCTCACCGCTTTTTTCTTCAAAAAAGTTTGGCTATTCCAAATAAAAGCAGTACCTTTGTGCCACGAGAACCCGCCAAGCCTCTTCACAATGCTTAAATCGGCGGGTCGTTTTGTTTTATTATGGCACATTATACAAAGACATACTCATCACCAGCTCAACTGGTGACATTGCTTCAATCTCGTGGACTCCACGTTGAGAATGTCGCACGTACGGAGAACTATCTCCGCCACATCGGCTATTACAGATTTAGTGCTTATCTTTATCCTCTTTTGACAACACCGTGGGTGGGAGAACGAACCGCTGTGGCGATGTTTCCAACTGTAAACACATAGCAATTAGAGTAATGAGTATATGGCACAGATAGACGATTTCTTTATGTACGAGAACCGCGTGGAGGGCATCACCGATGCCGACTACCAGCAAGCGCAGCCTTACGTGGAGGCGGCGCAGGCTTTCGCGCAGACCACCTACCAGAGCATCTACATCATCGACTACTACCGCAAGAACTTCCTCTACGTGTCGGACAATCCGCTCTTCCTTTGCGGACACACTGCCGACGAGGTACGTCAGATGGGCTACGGCTTCTACCTGAGCCATGTTCCCGAGGACGAGGTGCCGATGCTCACCGAACTGAACCGCTCCGGCTTCCGCGCCTTCTATGAAGAGTCTGTGGAGAACCGCCGTCAGTGCATGATGTCCTACGACTTCCACATCACCAACGGAGACCGTCTGCTGCTCGTCAACCACAAGATTACGCCCCTTGCCATGACCACGGAAGGCCGCGTCTGGCTCGCCCTCTGCACTGTCTCGCTCTCGCCCCACAAGGAGGCCGGACACATCGAGTTCCGTCAGTTTGCAACGGGCGAGAAACGTGAGTACTCATTGGAGGCCCACCGATGGAAGAGCCGCGAGACCATCACCCTGAAGCCTGAGGAGAAGCAGATCCTGACACTCTCAGCCCAGGGCTATACCATGAAGGAGATAGCCGAGAAGATGCTCCGCTCGTTCGACACCGTGAAGTTCTACCGCCGCCAGATTTTCGAGAAACTTGGTGTGCAGAACATCACCGAAGCCCTCTCCCTCGCCACCAGTTACGGCCTCGTCTAAGCCGTCATCCCCACGATTTTAACATATTTTGTTACCCAAATGGGTAATTTTTCATCCCTGTGATGCAGAATTACCCATATGGGTAGTAGGTTTATTTGGCTGTTTCATTTATTTTGCGGACAAAAACTCGTAAAAGATATGAAAAGACTGATTCTATTTTCAATGATGTGCCTCGTGGCGATAGCTTCGACAGCACAGAGCATCAGCGGACGGGTGATTGACGAGCAAGCCCAGCCGATGCCATTTGCCAATGTCGTGCTCGTCAGCCGTGCCGACTCCGCTTTCATCGCTGGAGCCGTAACGAAGGATGACGGAACTTTCAGCATCAATACCGATAAGCAAGATGGTCTGCTGAAAGTATCGAGTATAGGATATATAACAAAGTATATCGACGCACGACAGGGCAACATCGGCGACATACAGATGCAGCCCGACACACAGATGCTGGGTGAGGTCGTCGTGAAAGGCTCGCGTCCACTGGTTAAGATGAAGGACGATGCGCTTGTAACCACCGTTGAGGGCAGTTATCTTTCCAAGACAGGAACAGCGGGCGACGTTCTGGGCAAGATTCCCGGCGTCATCAGCAACCATGGTGGCGTGGAAGTGCTGGGCCGTGGCACTCCGCT
>JAEEGJ010010634.1_pt1 | contig 23855 bp, 16 predicted proteins | sample 8958761 | NCBI WGS metagenome assembly JAEEGJ01 (sample SAMN16246546, study PRJNA631951) | gut metagenome | biome: gut microbiome; feature: rumen; material: RS-attached | host: Bos | place: Iran: Karaj | collected 2018-10 | reverse complement strand
GCAAATCGATGACGCCCTGCAAGTCACACTCTGCGCCACGCAGTACCGTGACTTCAACGCCTGCGAATGGCGTCTCGTCTTCGAAAACCACAGCGACCACGACAGCGCAATCCTTTCCGACATATGGGATTGCGACATTGTATTGCCGTTTCCGCCAAACGCCCCGCGGCCCCATCCGGGCCTGCTGAAACGCGCGGACGACCGGCAGGTCGTCCGCATGCAGGGCATGGTCAGCGGCGCCAACTACAGCAGCAACGACATCGTCAGCGCACAGGAATACTCACTGCATCCGGAAGTTCTCAACTTGAACAAGCCCAGACACTTCGAAAACATCGGCGGCCGTTCCAGCGACGGCACGATGCCGTTTTTCGAAGTCAAATCCGGCGGCCGCAGCGCGATGGTCGCCATCGGCTGGACAGGCAATTGGAAAGCCGTTTTCACATCCGTTGAAGACGGCATCCGCGTCCAGACAGGGCTGCAGAATGCACAATTTTATTTGAAGCCTGGCGAATCGCTCCGCACGTCTTCCACGTTGGTCATGTTGTCGGAGCCAGGCGAAGACGTCTCCAACCGTTTCCGCCGCTTGATTCGCGACCATTTCTCCCATCTGGCCTGCACGCCCGCCACACGCGAAGGCCTTCTCGCCTTCGAACTGTGGGGCGGCTTGCCCTCCGCCGAAATGATCCACCGCCTGAAACAGCTTCACGAACACGGCATCCGTTTCGAAGACGTCTGGATCGACGCGGGATGGTACGGTCAATGCACGAAATGCGATGAACCGTTTTCCGGTGACTGGTCGCGTTTCACAGGCGAATGGACGATTAATCCGCGTGTCCATCCCAATCTGCTTCAAGATGTTGCGAAAACCGCCAATGATATCGGCATGAAACTGATGCTATGGATTGAAGCGGAACGGGCCTGTCCCGGCCTGCCGGTTCCCGAACAGCATCCCGAATGGTTCTTGTCCTGCGACACGACCAAAAACAAAATCCTCTACTACGGCAACGAAGACGCTTTCCAGTACATGCAGGAAACCATTTCAAACCACATCAAGTCCTTGAATCTCAGTTGCTACCGTCAGGATTTCAATACGAATCTGACCGATTTCTTCCGCCAGAATGACGAACCAAATCGCGTGGGCATCACGGAAATCAGCCACATCACCGGCATGTACCGCCTGTGGGACGAACTGCTGAAACGTTTTCCAGGCCTCGTCATCGACAACTGCTCCTCCGGTGGACGACGTATCGACATTGAGACGATCCGTCGTTCCATCCCGTTCTTCCGCAGCGACTACCAATGCGGATTCGACGCGAACGCGGAGGTCATCCAGACGCACAACTCCAACATTTCACGCTACTTGCCGTTCAACGGCTGCACGACGAAATGCAAAGATCTCTATTCGCTCCGCAGCTCCTATTCCTCAAGCTTCGGCGTCGCTTGCTACAACGCCATCTTCCAAAGTATGACGGAGGAGGATTTCGCCACCGTCCGCCATGCCTGTGACGAATACCGCCGCATCCGCCGTTATCTTTCGCAGGATTTCTACAACCACGGTTCCATCGTTTTCGACAACACATCATGGGCCATCTGGCAGTTCCATGATCCCGCAGAAGGCCGCGGCGTGATTCTCGCCTTCCGCCGCTCTAATTCACCATTCGAGCGGGCGGAAATCACCCTCAAAGGCCTTGCGCCGCAACCACTTCACTTCATCTGTCACGACGACGGAACGGAATTCGACGCCTTCTCCACCATCATGCTGGACCTTCCGGAAAAACGCTCCAGCCTCGTTTTGGAATACGGGCCGCCGTCGTTCACCGCCACGCCGTCCGCTCCATCCCACGCAAACGTCTGCTAATCTTTTACTTACCATTAAAATAAAGGAACAACCATGAAAGTTTTCATCGACGGCAGCGCAGGCACTACGGGCCTCCGCATCCATGAACGTCTCGCCTCCCGCAAAGACATCGAACTCATCATCCTTTCAGATGAACTGCGCAAAGATCCAAATGCCCGCCACGACGCGATTAACAGCGCCGACATCGCATTCCTCTGCCTGCCGGACGCCGCCGCCGTCGAAGCCGTCGCCATGATCGAAGGCAATACAGCCGTCATCGACACATCCACCGCCCACCGCGTCAATCCCGCATGGGCATACGGCTTCCCCGAACTGCCCGGCCAGCGTGAAAAAATCGCCGCCTCCCGCCGCATCGCGAATCCGGGCTGCCATGCCAGCGGCTTCATCGCGCTCGTCGCGCCGCTCGTCCAGGCGGAATATATTTCCGCAGACGCCGAATTGACATGCTTCTCCATCACAGGCTATTCCGGCGGCGGCAAAAAGATGATCGCGGACTATGAAGGCGAATCGCGCAATCCGCTTCTGGACGCGCCGCGGCAATACGGTATCTCCCAGTCCCACAAGCACTTGCCGGAAATGGCCGCCGTCTGCGGACTGAATACATCCCCTATTTTCTGCCCAATCGTCGCCGACTTCTACAGCGGCATGGAAGTGACCGTTCCCCTCTTCGCCAATCAACTCTTCTGCGGCATCGACGATGTCAAAGAAATCTATCGCGAACTCTATACGACAAAACTTGTCCATTTTGACGATCCTGCGGACGAAAGCGGATTCCTTTCCGCCGCAGCACTTTCCGGCTTCGACGATATGCAGATTTCAGTCGCAGGAAACGACGATCGCATCCTGCTAACGGCCCGTTTCGACAATCTTGGAAAAGGCGCCTCCGGCGCCGCCATCCAAAACATGAACATCCTGCTCGGCGTCGATGAGACCGAAGGACTGAAACTCTCCCGCTGATGCCTTGTGGCATCCCATCGTCGCTTTCGTTCCTTTCGTCCTTTTCGTCCCTTTATCCTCTCATGCAAACATCCGAAATCATCGGCGGAAAAAACGCCTGTTCTCCTTGCGTCACCATGCCCGTAAACGCCTTCCAAGAAGGCGTTTGCGCATCGGAGGCTATCGCCGTCGCGCTGGCCTCCAGCTTCGCCGTGGAGATTCCGAAACTGCCGTTTCCATTGTTGCTGGACAGGCCGATTGTCCTGTCTTCCGGCCAACGCCTCTCCATCCATCCAGAGACTGTCATCCATATGATGGACGGTTGCGGCGGCATCATGGTCCGCAATGCCAATCCCGCCGATGGACGGTTCCATCCCCTTCCGCCCGAACGACTTGACCACGATATGCTCATCGAAGGCGGCATTTGGGAATTCGCCGAGTCTAGCGTCAGCCCAAGCGATTCCAACGCCGTCATTCAAGCTTTCGGCACGGGTGGCCGTCGTTTCATCGACTGTCATGGCAACAAAACGAACGCGGCCGGCTCGCCAGGCCGTGGCGGCTACTTGCTCGGCGTGTTTTTCTTCTGTAGCGCACGCAATTTCACCATCCGCAACGTCACCATCCGTAACTGCAATTTCTACGGCATTCTCATCGCGGGCTGCGACAATTTCATCATTGAAGACATTGATTTCGACCACAACAAGATGGATGGCGTTCACATCAACGGTCCTTCCTCCTACGGCATCGTTCGCCGCATGAAGGGCAAGACAGGCGATGATTTCGTCGCCCTTAATGCTTGGGATTGGGGACTTTCCGCAGTCACGTTCGGCCCTATCCATCACATGTTCGTAGAGGATATCGACTGCACGGGAGACGAAATCCGCCTTCTCCCCGGCCGCAAAGTCTTCGCAGGCGGTGAAATGCTCGACTGCGACATTCGCGACTGCCACTACAACCGTATCCGCAATGCCTACTGCTTCAAACTCTACCAGCAGCCCAACTGCCAAAATGACTTGACCGGTTGGAATGACAAATCGCCGATTCCAGGCGTGCTTCAAGACATTACGTTTGAAGACGTTGAACTCAACGCCCTCACGGATGTCGGCCTCGGCGAAGTGAAAGTCACCGCCCTGTTCGAAATCTGCGCGGATTGTGATCGTCTGTTCTTCGATAATATTCGCATCGCCTTGCCGTTGAATGATTTCCGCGCCGCCGGCATGCACGTCGTCGAAGTCGGCCCGAAATCTTCCACATGGAAACGCGGCTTCACGGATCCGAAAATGTGGGCGGAGCTTTTCGATCCGGAACTCATCTGCACTGCCAAGAACTTGTCGTTCAATAACATAACGTTCGCAGGCCAACCCTGCGTTGACGAACAGGCCATCATCGGCTGCCATCGCCTCCAACCCAATCCGGACTATCCGAACACAACGCCAAAAGGCGGCACGGGATATGGTATTCTCGGAGCAGTTACTATTTGTTAACGTTTTTCTAGAGTCACTAACTCTTATTAAAAAAGCAGATCGGATGCATGTGGGCGTTTAGCCGCCCAACGGCGGGACACCGTCGCTACCATTACTGAACAACACCAGCAGGTTCGTTCGTGCTACGATAGCGTTTGACTTTAGGCGGTTCCGTATTCTCCATGCCAGGCCTGTACGAAATCTTTCCTGCGCGATGCAACCACGGCGGTACGGCCCGTTCATTCTTCCACAAGCCTTTCTTCTCCTGCCGAGCCTTCGCCGCGACGGCTTTTAGTTCGGGCGCATCGCCGTCGGGATCGCCATACCACGCAAGTCCTTCCTCCACAAGGATTTTGTTCACCCACTTGCCATCGACGTAGATCTGTCCGAGCAGTTGTCCTTTCTGATCGAAATATCGGTGTTTGATGACGATTTCCTTTCCTTTCATCAAATCCGTCACCCGTGCCAACGCCTCCTTGAAATACGGCTGACCGCGTTCGGGTGGCTCCACCGCACCCAACGCCAATTGATGGACGATGCCACGGTCGTCCGCGATGCGAAACGTCCTGGCATCCTTGAAATGCGTCACATGCGCACGCAATTCCAGCCAATGCTCCGTCGGCTTCATGACATACTGCGCCATCATGCCCTGCGCGAACAACATCATGATAATCAATAGAATACTTTTCATGCTTATGCCTTCATAAATCGTGAATTACCATTTATCCAATTTATCCACAGCTTGTGAAAAATCAACAGACAAGAGGATTTTTACCCATCCAATCAATTGGACTTATGGTAAATTGCCCATACATTTTATAAAACATATCTTGCATGTTTGTTCAGAAGTTCCAGTAAAAATCACCCTCAAACCATTATGAGCAATCCAGAAATCACTTATTACGAACTCTCCCCCGCGAATTTCGAAGGCCTCGGCTGGCGTGACATGGAGCGCGAATACCCCTTCGACCGCCTCCCCAAAACAGTGAATCATCTCCCGCATGTCGCCAGCCAAATGCACACGACCTGCGGAATCTGCTGCTTCTTCAACACCAATTCCACTACGTTCCGCGTGAAAATGGAACACGCTTCCGACCATATCGGCGAACCAAATTTCAATGTCTGCGCATTTTCCGGCGTCGATCTCTACATGTACGACGACAAAACTGTCCGTTGGCGGTGGGCGGCTACCTATACCGACCACCAATGTATCCAAAATCGTCATCCGGAATACACGATTCTGGAAGGCATTCCGAAAGCGGACCGCCGTTGCCGTCTGTATCTACCGATGCGCAATCAACTTCTGAAGATCTGGATCGGCCTTGAAACGGATGCCACCTTCGAATTGTTGCCGCCACGTGAAGACAACAAACTCGTCTATTACGGCACTAGCATCATCCACGGCGCATATTCCACCCGTTCAGGGCTTGGAATCGCGCAAATCCTTGCGCGCAACTTGGATATGCCGCTCATGAATCTCGGTCTCTCCGGCGGTTGCCGTCTCGACATTGAAATCGCCGAACTGCTCGTCAAACTGCAAGGCGTGAAAGTGCTCGTCGTCGATCCCATGCACAACATGGTGCCCGATAGCATCCGCAAAAACATGCCCGCCTTTTTGGATTATGTCTGCCCCCAAATGCCTGACACGGAAATCGTTTTCGTCACCTCCCCGCGCCATATCCAAGGCTGGCTGAAGCCCGAACTGGAAGCATGGCAGCTTGAAATGCAACGCCTGTTCCATCACTTCTGCGCAGAACACATGCCCAAATACAAGAACCTCCATTTCATCGACGGACAGGATTTCTACGGCACCGACGAAGTCTCGCCCGACGGCGTCCATCCCAACGACAACGCCGGCTGGCACATGGCCAACGAACTGACCAAAATCATCTCCGACATCCTCCGCAGAAGGAGTAAGATATGATCTACACCTCCGATTCAGCACGGCCTTTCGGCCGTTATCCATGCGATGAAAACAACGTGCCGCCATACGAACTGCCCGATCCGCTCCTTCGTGACGACGGTTCACGCGTCACTACAGCGCAGGAATGGATGAATCATCAACGTTCGAAGATTCTGGACGTTTTCAAAAAATGGGAGTATGGCGAAATTCTCCCACGTCCGCAACTTCTTCGCTTCGAACTCCTTTCGCAGAAAGACGATGCGTTGGACGGTATCGCCATCCGCCGTGAGATTCGCATCCACACCGCCATGGAGAACGGTCGGTCCATCGTCTTCATCATGCTCCTCTATCTACCGAAAGATGCTGTCAACAAACCAGTTCCGTCTTTTCTCGGCTTGAATTTCAAAGGAAACCACACCACGACGACAGAAAACGACGTGATTCAGACAGGAACAAACGAGCCGCGTGGTTGCCAAATCAATCGTTGGTGTTTCAAGGAAACCATCCAACGCGGCTATGCTTCCGCAACGATCTGCTATCACGATATTTTCCGCGACATCACCGGCCATGCGGACGAAAGCGTCTTCCGTCTCTTCTACGACCATGTCGATATGGCGGAAGTCAATGACATCTATACGCCCATCGGCGCATGGGCGTGGGGCCTTTCCCGCGGGCTCGACTGCCTGGAAGCCCAGCCGGAAATCCGCCATGGAGCCGTCGCCGTCCATGGTCATTCGCGCCTAGGCAAGACCGCCCTTTGGACGGGTGCCATCGACCCGCGTTTCGCCGTCGTAATCTCCAACGACTCAGGCTGTTGCGGCGGTGCATTGCACCGTCGGAAATATGGCGAAAACCTTTCGCAGCATTTCCAACAGCATCTCAATTGGAAAGTGCCGATATGGTTTGTCAACCGTCTTGACCAGTTCATCTGGCGGGAAGAAGACCTCCCCTTTGACCAGCATGAATTGCTCGCACTCATCGCGCCACGACCGCTCACCATCGCCACCGCAACGGATGATCAAGATGCCGATCCGCGTGGCGAATTTCTGTCCGCTGTCGCCGCCTCCGACGTCTATCGACTATTCGGTTCACAGGGCCTTCCCGCCACGGAAATGCCGCCGTCGGACACGCCGATCACAGGCGACATCAGTTTCCATTATCGTACAGGCAAGCACGACCAGACACCGCAGGACTGGTCTCATTATTGGGACATTGCCGACCGCTATCTGCCTCACGGAGCTGAAAGCTGAAAGCCAAAAGCCGAAAGCGAATACAATGTGAAAAAGCGCAATTTTTCAGTCGAAATACAATTTTTTTGTCTTTTTATGAAAAAAACTTGCATTTTTTCATAAAAATGTGCGTTTTTTACAGTTGCAATCGTTTGTACGCGCTTGTATATTTTAGAAGGTGCTTTAGGTAAAAGTGCCGTAACCTCTACCACAACAAGGAGATTTATCATGGCTGGCAAATTTGAGCTGAAAACGATCGCAAACGGAAAGATCATGTTTAACCTGAAAGCTGGCAACGGCGAAATCATTCTGTCCAGCCAGCAGTACAAGTCGAAACGCAACGCCCTGAAAGGCATTGAATCCGTCCGCAAGAACGCCGCTGTTGACGCGCAGTTCGAAATCAAGACCGCCGCGAACGGCGAAGTCTATTTCGTTCTGAAGGCGAAGAACAGCCAGGTCATCGGCAAGAGCGAAACCTATCCGACCGAAGCCGTCCTCAAGAAAGGCCTCGCTTCCGTCAAGAACAATGCCCCCGAAGCCAAGCTCGTCGAAGTCGAAGCCGACAAATAATCTTCGAAATGCATTTTGAGACCGTTTAATGGCCTCTAGAAATCAAAGGCATCGCTCGCAAGAACGATGCCTTTTTTGTCACCATCATGCCTATGGACTTTCACCTATCAATGTCACATGACGAGCAGCAAAATCTTTCCTGCCTGCTCGACAAACTGTCATGCGCCATACAGGGGATTCTCGCCGGAAATCTCGTCGGCATCTATCTCCACGGTTCCATCGCACAAAAAGCCTTCCGTTGGAATGTCTCCGATGTCGATTTTCTGATCGTTGTCCAATCGGAGCCTTCTGACGACATCAAACGGCAGTTGCTGGACACGACTCTTCATCTGTCCGAAATGGCTCCACCCAAAGGTCTTGAATGGAGCGTCGTCACGTTGGCCGACTGCCTTCATGTGTCCCATCCCGTCCCGTTTTGCCTTCACTATTCCATTGCGCATAAGCAACGCTTTCTCACGTCAACGGAAGAATATATCCAACATATGAAAGGCCGTGACGGCGATCTGGCGGCCTATTTCGCCGTCGTCCGCCAATGCGGCATCGTCCTTTACGGCAAACCAATTGAAGACGTTTTCGGCCCTGTCCCAAAGGATTTCGTCATGGACAGCTTCCGCCAAAATGTCGTAGATGACGACACGCCGAATGGCATCCTAAACCGTTGCCGTTACGAAGCCTATCGTCAAGATGGCGTCATGCTGTCCAAAATCGACGGTGCCTTATGGGCGTTGAAGCATCTGCCGGCAGACCTGCACGCAAGAATCCTTTCCGCTATAAAAAACTATGAATAATGGTATGGCCTAACCCATTGGAGGAATGGTCGGTGTGGGCTGAACCGCGCCGTATGGATCATGACCATATTTATTCGGACCAATTGTCCCCCTTTTGACAAGATACCTAATAAGCAATAAAATGCCGACTATCGGAATAAAGACAATCAGAAAATGCCACACCGAGAAGTTGATATCATGTAACCGTCTTACACAAACAGCTAACCAGGGAAGTATTGTAAGTAGAATATATATAATTCCAAGCAGATATTCCAAGCCTAATAAACCACTGATGAATCCAGCACAAAATGAGATAATGAAATTGAAAAGCACAAAAAACCAATATTCTTTTCGGGAAGCACGTCCCTTGAAATCAGCATAATGTTTTAGCACCTTCAAATAGCAACCGAATGCTCCGATAGAGGAAATGCCGTCGTCTTTGGCATTTGGGAAATTGGCAGGTTGTCTATTGTTTTGGGCATTTGGAAAAGCAGGCGCCGCCTCATGTACGACCGTCTCTTGAATAACAAACTGTTCTCCGCAATGTGGACATTGTATTAGCCGTCCTATCCATTCTTGCTGTATTTCCAAAATACCTTTGCATTTTGGACATTGACCTTGCATTTGTTCATTCCTTCTTGTTTGACTTGCAATGGCTCAGTACATTATCTCATATGTGGTTCCATAAAAAAAAGTACTATAAAGGCACAATGTCTTTTTTGCTAATATTCCATCTTGAAAAGTCTGTCATCTAGACAATAGCAATTCATTTATGTTGTAATCACGGAATAGGCAAGCCAAGTGTCGAACACCTCAGCTTAATCGACGCTTTTTAGATTATTTGTCGGGTAACGTTGGACAAACAACCGCAAGAAGGCTATAGTAGGAATCTAACAAAGGTTTTCATGTCAGGCATTGAGGAACTCAAACGACTGGAAATCAAGAGTGAATGAAGGTCACAGGACTTATTGTATGAGAAAACTATTCATCATTTCTTGTGTGTTGCTTCTATGCCTCTGCGAGACGGGGTGCGTGCGCGTTAACGCTCTTCTAATTGACAAACATAGGAACTTTCCACCGCCGTATCGTTTTTATTTCGGTACAAGGAGCCTCATTGGTCTTCCAGTCAGTATGAGTTTAATGGAAATAGCTTCTCACGGTCATCGCTCCTCGAACACGTTCAACACGGTTTTGCCAATTGCATTCTCTGTCGTGGATTTTCCATTGGAAGTTGTGTTTGACACCGTTCTCCTGCCAGTTGACCTCGGAATATATGCTGCTTATTGCATCAATCCACCATTGGACAAATATCTTGCTTCAAACGACTTGAAAGGATTGGAAGAGAAACTGAAGAAGGGCGTATCGCCGAACGTCATTTCTCCCTGGTTCCTGAAAAATCAGCCATTGCTGTATCAGGCGTACTTGAATCATAACGAAGAGGCATTTGAATTGCTGCTCAACTATGGCGCAAAGGTCCCGATCGAATTGCTTCAGGTTGAGGCAAATTTGGACGACTACACCTACAGAATATTGCAAAGGGTGTTCAGGAATGGTTGTCCGAAAGAGCTCCAACGACCTACAGAGGACGAACTACGCACGGGGTCCAACGCGGTGAATTATCGAAATGAGCAGTTGAAAGGATGCTTTTCCTATTGGATTTTGAAGTACTTGATGGATAAAGATCACGCATCGCCCAATGACAAGCTGCTTGTTGATGTTATGGTTCTGCTGTTGGAGAACGGTTTTTCTCCCAACGACTGGGAAAATATGAGAGGTGAGCTTCATTTTTCGTCTTCAAATTGGAATCCTCTTGATGTCGTGATGGCGAACATGGCAATGAACAGTGCGGAGAAGGAGAGGCTGATAACGGCAATGCGCAAGCACGGTGCCCAGACCTATAGGGAATCCATCAACTTGCCTCCATCGGAGAGCATTTCTCCAATGTTCCAGCCATTCATGGACGCCATTGCGCAAATCCACATAGATCCATATTCGTCACACTTCTCTCCCACAAGCTCGTTTCGGTACTCGGATACCTATCCAGGAGTTGAGGGGCCCGTGCTGGTCATAGACATCCCATTCATACGCAATTTACCGGACAATCAAAAGGAGGTGCTATTCCGCAAGAGCATCCCCTACCACAGGCGTGTCTCGGCGACAGAGTGGAATCCCAAGCGTGAATATCTGGAGGTTCCTGAAAAATGCCGTATCGTGCTCACACCGCTCGGCAAACGACTGCCGTCTAGGCGTCCGCAGGGGATGCCGACGCAGCGTGGTTTCTGGGAGGCATGGCTCACTTTGCCGACCTGCGAAATGTACATAGAGTACGCAAAGGACGAATATAAGTGGTTTGGAAGGCAATGTGTTCGAGACGAAAATCGTGATATGCTCCAAAAACTCATCTACGCTTCCGCGAAATACAAACCGGAATTGACGGAAAATCTGAAGTTGCCTGCCGAGGAAGTTCAGGCAGGTTCTCCATTGGACATATTGCCTTGGGACGAAAGTCAGGGAAATATGCACTCTTACGATGAGAAAGTGTTTGGCCCCTCGCTGGATGAAATGGGCAAGCTTCCTGGCGTGAACAGTCCAGTAACTGTGCGGAAATTCAGTAATGGAATTGGTCCTTATTCTTATGTTTATGTATTCTCGACGCATCGTGATATGCGAAAGATTTCCAAGGATGACTTTCCTCTTGTTCCGCATCCCGAGGAGGTCTTAGTCATGTTGGGTTGGAAACATGACTACAATGAACGGGACGCTTTGGCTGATTTCAAACGGTTGCAAGCTCATTCCCACCAGGGCGTCTTGCTAGAGGAAATACCGCCGTCTTGGGAAAAGCTAAGAATTGAATATGACTTTCCTTGGGGAAAGGAAGGCAAAAACTATTGGAATTGGAAAGCTTGCATTAAAAAGTGGGATAATACGCCATTGCGCCGAGACATTTATCTTTTCTACGGCGATTCCGTAGCGGAGGAAAGGCTGGCAACCATTCGTGACATTTGCGAAAAGATCTCACCACGATGAATCAAAACGCAAGGCCATAAAGGCTATTCCAGTCCAGGACAATCTGACGACACAACGGAAGCAGATCAATCTTGGAGCGGCCATTGGCCGTAACCAAATTGAGCCTAAGAAACCACAGATCACAATAATCAAAGTCTTTTCTATAGCTTCTCCGCCTTGGCATCCAGAAGATGGCGTGTCTTTCGGTCAAAGTTGAGGCCGATGAGCCAGATTGAAAGTCCATTGCTGCGATAAGGCGCGTCGTACTGCTTGTCTCGGACTTGTTTCAAGGCGGTTTCGGCAGATTCATCCACCTTCAATTCAAAAATGAAAACACCGCATGGATGGATGGCCACGACATCCGCCTGCCCGTTAGCCTGCCGATCCTCCGTCGTGCAACGGATGCCTTGCGACCACAGGAGCACGACCAGATTTCGTTCGAAGGAGAACTCATGGACGCTCTTTTCCTTCGATCCGTATGGCAGCGATGCGTATAGCGACTTCAGACCGATGAAAAACTCGTCCCAGCGCGTGTTCAAGAGCTTCTTGCCCAACTTGGTAACCCAGTTGAGATCCTGCCCCGTAGCAATGGCGGTCGTCAGTGTCGCGAGATCCTGTCGAACTTCCTGATTAGGCACACGAAGATCGTATGATTGCGTTATCGGATGATAGTCCGCTATAGTCAGATAGCCAGTCTGGAAGAGCATCGGAATGGTTTTCAGGTTACGGATATCCGTTACGTCAAAATCCCGTTCGTCCATGTCGGTCACGTTGTCCATATCAACGGCCAGAAAATCCTCCCGCTTGAGATAGTTCATCAACATGGACGCCTTGCCCGTCTGCGACCAGCAAGGCTGGAACTGATTCTCCTGAAACGCGAGATTCACACCAATGGACACAGGATTATAAACTGTTTCCGTTACGCTTTTCCCAAAGCGGTATCCATTGAACCAGCGTTTCAATTCTGAACGGTAGTCTTCATACGGCAGCCCGATTTTTTCAGCATGGACGCGCATGTGTTCGTTGAAATACTCATCCAATTCCGCTTCCGTGTAGCCGAGCATCGTCGCAAACCCGCCATCGAAAGAAAGGTCGTGGATGTTCGAGAGGGCTGAGAAGACGGACATCTTCGTGAACTTCGAGACGCCCGTGATCATCAGAAAGCGTATCTTGCCCGTGCGCGACTTCAGTTGCTTGTAGAACGAAGCCATTGTCTCGCGAACTTTCTCAGCTTCGTCCGGCTTGTCCAGCAACGTCGCCACGGGATCGTCGTATTCGTCTATCAAAATGACGACCCCTTTGCTGTTGCTCTCCTTCGCGAGTTTGTCGATGGCCGTCCCGAAATTGATTTCCGGCGTATTCTCCTTGTCGTACACGACATCGGCCTCCCCCAGTGCGTCTTTGACCACGGATGTGAAGTTCCGCTCGAACCTTTCCGCCGTATCCGCCGCGGCAAGGCTGAAGTCAAAATTCAGCACGGGATATTGCTCCCATTCCCAATCCGTCTGGGAGATCGCCAGCCCGTCGAACAAATCGCGCCGCCCCTCGAAGATGGCCTTCAATGTGCTGATCATCAGCGACTTGCCGAAACGTCGCGGGCGGGCGATGAAGAAGCGCCGCGCGTCCTTCCTCATAATCAGCTTTTGGAAGAACGCCGTCTTGTCAACATAGATGCACCCGTTTCCCCTGATTTCGGGGAAGTCGTGCGTGTCGGTGGGAATTGGTTGCAGCATGCTGAAAATCTCTCCTGCGGTTGTTTTGTTTTCGGCGATTTATATACACTATCTGCAATTGACGGATTTTCAAGCCTCTGAGGGAGTTTTTAAGGAATGTATGCCCATCTGATGATTCCGTCAGTCAGCAGTTTCCGTGGTCCGATTAGCAGTTTTGACGTCTCGATTAGCAGTTTTGACGTCTCGATTAGCAGTTTGAACATTTTTCTGAAGGTAAGTCCATGCGTGAAGAAAGTCGGTTTAGGTACGAAAATCCGATTAGTAAATAATTAGCAGTTTGAGGTTTTGACAGGCAGTTTTTATGCGTAAACCACAGTAATACACTAATAAATACTAGCATGTAGTTCAAAACATGAAAAAAGCCCCGCAACGTCTTGAATTGCAGGGCTTAAACTGGTAGTCCGGGCGAGACTCGAACTCGCTACCTACTGCTTAGAAGGCAGTTGCTCTATCCTGATGAGCTACCGGACCGATATCATATCTATAATATGGTTCATTTTGACGTTTTTTCAACTTACACGAGAAAACTTTGCGGAGTTTGGGCTGTCGAAGATTGAAAATGAACATTATTACTCTATAGTTTAAGGTAATGTCATTATCCATCCCCCCAGCCAATCGGAGGACATCCATGAAGAAAACCATTCTCGCCATACTAGCCATTACCTCCCTGCTTCTTCTGCACGCGCAGGAAGTCGAAGCGCCGCCGCAGCCTGCCAAGCAGGAAGAGCCAGTCGTCACATCGCAGAAACGGTTGCGCGAACTTACGCTCGTAGAACTGGATAAAAAGAACCATCGCGCACGGGAAGCAGGCGAAATCGCCGCCAAATTCAAAAACATTTCCACCATCCAGAACGTCGATCTGCGCATCACGGAATATCTCCGTCTGCAAAAACGCATGATCAAACTGCAGAAGGAAATCCAAAACGCGAACCATCGCCAAGCAGATCTTGCAGAGGAAATCCGTGCGGCACTGCTCGATACGAAACTCTCCCTTCAAGAGTCCGAACGGCTCATGGAATGCCGTCAGTACATGGACGAATTCGCCCGTGCGCAACGTCTCATGACACTTCAGCTTAAGAAGCTCAACGACAACATCCAAGGCCTTATTCTCAAGATGCCGCCGCCGACCACATACACAACGCGTAGCGGTCTGAAAATGCGTCTCGTCGGTACGCTTCCAAACGCCTTCTACATTTCGGAGAACTGCGTTCCGGACGCGTTGTTTGACGAAGTGCGCACGGCCAGAGCCCTTCAACGGGAGCCGTTCATCTCCGCCAACTATCCAAACACCAACGCCAGCGCCAGTTTCACGCAGGCCATCGCTTTCTGCAAATGGCTCTCGTCGTATGAGTTCAGCAATTATATTCTGCCGGATACCAAGCAGTTGCAAATTCTTCCAGATTTCAATGCTCTGCCAGAAAAAGCCATCTGGAGCGCCACCGTCTGGTCACCGGACGATGTCAATTACAGCCGTGCGGCGGAACGTTTCGGCATCAAGTTGCAGACCGTATGGGATCCGCAACATCTGCTTTCCGATCTTGAATACACGGGCGAACTTCCGGATGCCTCCTACAAGAATCTCGGATTTCTTGTCATCACCCACGTCAAGACAGGCATCCGCCAACGGCTGGACGCACTTGTGAAAGCCGTGAATGACGAAGAGCCGGAAAAAGAAACGCCAGAAAACAAATAACCTATTGGGAGACAACACGATGAAAACATATCTTCACATTCTTCTCGCCGGTCTCCTGACCTTCGCCGCCACACAAGCTTCCGCCCAGACGAAATTCAAACGCCGTGGCCGTTTCGTAGAAGAACAGCTCGAACGAAAGGAAGAGGCGCCAAGCTATGCCGTCGGTCTGGAAAAGACGACGGGCAGCCTGCCCGTGCTCGCCTTCCGCAAACAGACCATCCAGACGTTTCACATGGTCAAGATGTACGAAACCATCGTGGAAGTCGCCACGTTGGACGACACGAAAGGCCCCGTTTACCGCGAACGCGTTGAACCGCAGGTGGTTCCAGGCGAACTAATGGCCGGCGAACGCTTCACGAAAACAGAAACCATTGACGCCGGCCCGTTTGCGAATGAGACGTTCCGCATCGGCGACCTCGAGATCACAACGGATAAAGATGGCCTTGTCGTTGACACTCACCAGCGGCTACTGGCCCCATTCGATCAGATTGCCCGCAATTCGGCGGAAATCAAAATCACGCATGCCACCATGGGCGAAAAGAAAATCGTCATTACGCGCGACTTGCTGAAGAAACCGACGGCCGTCCAGAAGGCAGTCGATGCGGAAGCGCTGCCCGCCTATGACGTTCTGGAATCTTTAGGCCTTGATTTTACGCAACTTCGGCAGAATGGAAAGGATGGTCTCGTCATCTCCTACAAAGTTCCTGAAAGCGTCAAGGCCGGCGAAACCGTGAAAATCACGATCGACATCGCCAACCATGGCACGCTACCCATCGGTACAGTGCTAGTCCGCGCCTTCTCCCGCGAACCGTGGCTGAATGGCAAGTTGTTCTATTTCGGCAACATAGCCCCTGGAAAAAAGGCCTCCTTCACACGCGAAATCGTCGTTCCTGACGACAAACGGACAGAGGTCAGCCATGTGGCGTTTGCGGAATGGAATCTCCTCGGCAACCAGCCAGAGAAGACACAGACCTTCAAAATCACCCGTAAGTAATTCCACCTAAACTAAATAAATAAGGAGCGAACATGAAGAACAACAAATACCAGGCAGGCGTCATCGGATTGAGCATGGGACATGGCCATTGCATTGGCTACCGTAATCATCCAAACTGCGAACTGGCAGCCATTTGCGACGTGGACGAAGCGCGTCTGAACGCCAACAAAAATGAATTTGGCGTCGCGCAAGCCTCCACGGATTATCGTGACATCATCAACAATCCAGACATCGATGTCATTTCCATCGCCTCCCCCGACTTCTTCCACGCCGAACACTGCATCGCCGCCATCCGCGCGGGCAAGCATGTCCTCTGCGAAAAACCGCTGACATTGGATCTTGCGGAAGCGAAGCAGATCATCGCTGAAGTTGAAAAATCGAACGTGAAATTCATGATTGGACAGGTTTGCCGTTACGCTCCAGGCTTCGCGCTCGCCAAACGTCTTGTCGATCAAGGCGCCATCGGTGAATTGTATTTTGTGGAAAGCGAATACGCACACAACTACAACAGCGCGAAAGGCGTCAACAACTGGCGTGTTGATGCACGGCGCGAACCGTTCATCGGCGGTGGTTGCCATGCAGTCGATCTGCTCCGCTGGGTCGCCGGCGAAGCGACCGAAGTCTCCGCCTTCGCCAATCATAAATGCCTCGCCGACTGGCCCGTGAACGACTGCACGATCGCCATCTACAAGTTCGCCAACAATGTCATCGGCAAAGTGCTTGTTTCCATCGGCTGCGTTCGCCCCTACACGATGCGCTCCTGCTTCTACGGCACGGAAGGCACCATCATCTGCGACAACACGAGCCCAGACATCAAGATATGCTCGCGTAAATTCATGGCTGGCAAGCTCGACTTCGCGTCAATGCCCGTCAACATCGCCAACCACAACGTCTCCGCCGAAATCGCGGACTTCATGAAGTGCATTATCAACGACACGCCCGTCGAGACCAGCATCTACGAAGGCGCACGTACTGTCGCGGCCGCTCTCGCCGCCGCTGAATCCGCCAAACTCGGCGGACAGCCCGTCAAGATCGAACAGCTCTGAACCTTCACAAAAAGTACGCCCCAATCGGCATAACCGACTGGGGCGTAAGCACTTATTTTGAAGACTCGTTTCAGTACACCATATTTGTTCATCCTGCCGGCGTTGGTTATCTATGCGCTTTTTGTTTTGACGCCAATCGTCGGTTCGGCTCGCATGAGCCTCTTCGAATGGGGAGGCTCCCCCCTGCCGCGTTTCGTCGCCTTCAAAAACTACGCGTTGTTGTTGAAAGACACCATCTTCTGGCGAGCGCTTATGAACAACGCTCTCGTGCTCGTCGGCTCGCTTGTCATCCAATTGCCGTTTTCCGCTCTGCTTGCGTTGCTTCTTAGCTACAAGACGTTCTGCCGCACATTGTTCCGCACGGCGTTCTTCGCGCCGATGGTCATGCCGACCGTCGCCATCGCCATCCTGTGGCAGTACATCTACGCTCCGGAAGACGGCCTAGTCACAAAACTCATCCAACTCATCACAGGTAGCGATTTCACGTTTCCATGGCTTGCGACGCCTAGCACAAGTCCTTTTCTCCCAAGCATTTCGCTTCTCTGTATCTTCGTCACAATCTGCTGGCAGTACACAGGCTTCCACATGGTTCTCTACATGGCGGGAATCGCCGCCATCCCAGACGAACTCTATGAAGCAGCCCGAATCGATGGTGCCAACGAACTTCAAATCTGCCGCCACGTCGTCCTTCCCGCGCTCAAACCGACTATCGCCGTTTCCGCGACGCTATCCGTCATTGGATCTCTTAAGTACTTCGATCTCATCTACTTGATGGCCGCCGGACTTCCCCAGAACGACCGCGAAGTCATGGCCACCTACATCTACCGCCTAGCCTTCGACCAAGGCCAAGGCCGTTTCGGCTACGGTTCCGCCGCCGCCATTCTGCTGATCCTCATCGCTCTGGCGGTAGTACTGCCAATACAGCTCACACGGCTACGCAAAGCATAAAGCCTGTCGCTTTAGTCTCTTATGTCGCTTATGTCCCGCCATCAACTAAAAAACAGCACAATCCTACGGCACATCTTCCTCTTCGTTGTGCTGCTTGTCTGCGCCTATCCGCTCTTCTGGATGACGCTGACGGCATTTAAGCTCGAAGCGGAAGCACAGGCCGCGCCGTTCGCGCTGCCGCACCGCTGGGTGTTGAAAAATCTTGCTAAAGTCTTCTCCAGCGGCGACTTCGGGCGCGCCTATCTGAACAGCCTGCTCATCTGCGTCACATCGGTCATCGTAGCTGTCGCTTTCGCGGCCTGCGCGGCCTTTCCGTTCGCACTTTTTGAGTTCAAAGGCCGCAACGTCCTCTTCTTCGCCTTCCTGCTTGGCATGATGATTCCCGTCCACGTCACGCTCATTCCGCTGAATCTTCTGCTTGGGCCGCAATACCTTAATATAAAGGAATCGCTATGGTCACTCGCAGGACCGTATATTGGTTTCGCCCTGCCCGTTTCCATTCTTATCCTGCGCGGCGCGTTTTCCACCATTCCACATGAACTTCTGGAAGCCGCGCGAATCGACGGTTGCAACGCATGGACCGTTTTCCGCCATGTCGCCCTCCCACTGGCCCGCCCAGCCATCGCCACCGTCGTCATCTTCAACTTCCTGACGATGTGGAACGAATTCGCCTTCGCGTTAACGCTGCTCGGCCCCGACAACGCCACGTTGCCCATCGCGCTCAATAATTTCAAAGGCGAACGCGGCATGTATCTCGCAGAGACATGCGCCGCATTGGCCGTCGTCGTCATTCCATTGCTCGTCATCTATATTTTCGCACAAAAGCATATCATCAAAGGGCTTACCGCCGGAGCCGTGAAAGGTTAATTCAAGCCATGCTAAAACACATCGTCATTTGTTTCTGCCTCCTTGCCGCCGCACTTCAGGCCCGTTCGCTGTTCATCGATCCAGCAGAGCTGACCATCAAACAAGATGCACAACATCTGTATCTTTTCCATGACAACCATATGGTCGTCGAACTCCACACGGAACCATTTGGCTTTCAAGACCATGTGAAGTTAACTCTTGAAAAGGACGCCGTCGTAATGGATTTGACGGGCATCAAGGACGAGCCGAAAATCAAGAAAGTCGTCATCGGCTGGAACAACGTCAAACAAGTGGATTTTCCCGCCTACGCCTACAAAATCGAAATGGACATCTCCGCCGAAAAGGACAAATCATGGACGGGCATCTATTTCGAAGGCCGCACGCTGGAGGGGAAGCACTATTACAAGCTGTTCAACCAGAACGCTTACCAAGACAAACGGACGATTGAAGGCGTCTATGACCTGCCGAAGAAAATGGCCAACTTCCACTGCCGTTTCGATTTCATGGAGCCGACCGTCTTCCGCATCTACGACGTCCGTTTCATCCCTTTGGAAGTCTTTGAAAAACCGCAGGAAGCACGAAAGGCCGAACTGCTTTTCCATGCGACGTTCGACGACACGGCCAAGGCTCATTTCGCCAAAGGCAATCCCAATCCAATCCAAAACGACCATCTGTCATTCGTGGACGGCGTTCTCGGCAAGGCGCTCCATTCATCCCGCGCCGCAAATACCGTTCTCTCGTACGAATCCGCCGGAAACATCCGCCGCAACGCGGGAGCCATCTCCCTCTGGATCAATCCGCAATGGAATCCAAACATGGACAATCCGTTTGATCCCAAGAACTATCATTGTTTCATCTCCCATAACCATCCGAAAAAACGCATTGGTTCAGGAGCCATCTGGTTCTGGTCGTACGGTGGCCGCCTCCGTTGGGACACTAGTGATATGTTTGATTCATACAGCGTTGCGCCAGAATCGTTTATACCAAACCGTTGGTATCATCTCGTTATGAATTGGGACGAAGACGGCTCCATTGCCTACATCAACGGCAAGCCTGCCACGCCGGGCCTCACGGGAGATGGCAATTCACCGCTAAAAATCTCCAAAGGTGGCCGCAAGCTTCATCTTGTTCTAAAAGAGCCAGAACTTGAAAAGCTCTTTGTCGGCTGTCTGCAAGGCGCCTTTGGCGACAATCAGCAGGCGGACGCCTTTATCGACGATCTCCGCATCTATTCCGCTCCGCTCTCCAAAACTGAAATCCAGCAACTTGCGTCAACCGTTCCAACCTTCCAGGCCACCATTCCGCATCCTTACATTTTGGAAGGAAGCACGGAGCCGATCCAGATGCATGTAACCGCCACAAAGACGGAAACCATGTCCATCGAATGGAAACTGCTGGACGGCGACGGACAAGCCGTCGCCGCTTCCGCCGCTCCTATTGTCAAACCAGACGGGCAAGCGGAATTTGATCTTTCCATTTCCACAACAGCCTGCAAACCAGGAGACTATATCATCAAAGCGATTGGAACGATGGGCAACGGTTCCACCCAGTCGATGGATATGCCTGTCCATGTCATGAAACGCGCCAATCCATGGAGCGCGCCAGCGAACGCGAAACTGGAACTGCAACCCGTCGCCACCATCGTCCCGAAACCGGACATGCCGTCGGAAAGCTTCGCCAAAATGGGAGCCGTCCATCTCGCATCGCTCAATGGTCGTGAATATCTCGAAACGGATAACGAAGAAGGCTCGCGCTTCGTCCTTCGCGCGAAACTGCCGGACGCCGATTCCATTTATCTCCTTGAATGGGATTATCCTGACGACAAAGTCCGTTCCGTCGATGTCGTCGCTCAATCCGCCAAAATCAAAGGCTCCGAATACGAATTGCAGAATGGCTTCCTCACGGGCGGCGAATACGCCAACACAAACACGTTCATCACGCAGAAATGCCTCTATTTCCCGCGCTCATCGGACATCGCCGTCATTTTCATGACGGCCCGCCAAAACAAGCCTGCCGCCATCGCGGAACTGCGCGTCTCCAAAGTGCTTTCAGGCCTCCCCGCTATCTCGTATGTTCCTCCCGCCAAAGAAGATGGAGATGGACGGACTATCGGCGTTTATTTCGAAGATCCCGCCATCAACTACGATTTCGGACGCGAAGGCAGCACCCCCGCCGGCTTCCAAATCATGCTCGACCGCATGGTCGCCTATATGAAATATTCCGGGCAGAACCTCCTGACCTATCCGTTGGTTTGGTATCATGGCCGTATCGGCAACGAATACAACCCGCGCAACCATGTCACAGGCTTCATGGAAGCATTCCTGCAAAAGTTTGATTTGGAAGGGCTTGAATTCATTCCTTCATTCAATTGGCATAATCTTTATTTCGAAGATTTGAAAGTGACGCAGGAGGCTATCGACAACGGTTCCTTCCACAACACGCCCATCGCCATCTGGAACACGGGCAAGCCCAATCCAGGCGGCTGGCATGGCACGCCGCCCAATTACAATATCCTCCATCCCGTTGTGCAGGAACGGATTATGAATGAGGTCGATTACTACATCAAGGAAGGTGTCCGCCATCCATCTTTCAAAGGAATCAATCTCCATCTGACGCTCCACTGCCTTGCATGGTTCGGTAATCTCACTTGCGGCTACAACGACTACGCCATCGACGCGTTCACCGCCGCCACTGGCATCACCGTTCCCGTTGATCGCGCCGATCCCATGCGCGGCAAGCTCTACGCCGACTGGATCATGGCCAACGCGAAAGAACAATGGATCGATTTCCGCTGCCGCGAAGTCGCCAAATTCTATAAGAAAATCGCCGCCAAACTTGCCGCCGCCCGTCCAGACCTACGTCTCGTTCTCACAACATTCAACGGCATGACGTTCATGGATGACGATGACTACCGCTCACCTGACCACACGATCAATTCTGTTCGCGCAGGCGGCCTTGATTCCAAATACTATACGGACTGTCCGAATGTCGTTCTCGCGCAAGGAGACTATCCTGCCGATTTCCGCTGGCGGGACAATCACAGTCTCCCGAAGAATCGTGACAACTACAACTTCCTGCCTGAATACGATGCCCGTCCAGACTTCTTCCGCCTGCTCGACAACGCCGTCCAACCGTGGCTTCACATGCATGACCGTTATTGGGAGTCCGCCATCGCCGCCAAATCCGGCAGCCACTTCAACTCCTCCTGTCGCCCTTTCCGTGACGTTCCATGGTTGGGCGAAACATGGTGGCGCGTCAGCACGCTTAATCCGTCAGGCTACCACGCCATGCGGCATTACGTTTTGCCGTTGCGCTACAACGACTTGCTTGGCATCACGAAAGGCGGCTTCCTCATCGGCAGCTACGGCATGGAGGACTATCTGATTCCGTTCGCAAAAGCCTTCCGCGCACTGCCCGCAAAGCGTTTCAACGATCTGCCGGAAAGTACGGAAACCGTCAAGGCACGTTATCTTAGCATCAACAACCATACATACTTATACATCGTCAACACATCGGACAAACCTGCCCAAGCGGAAATCCAACAAGCGAACATTACAGCCGACTTGGTGACAGGCCGTCCATATTATGGAGACACAATCAATCTGCCGCCCTATACGCTCCGTTCGTTCAAACTCGGAGCGCCAATCAAACCCACCATCACCATCCGTCAATAAGGGAACACCATGAAAGTAGCCATTATCGGCGCAGGAAGCCTTGTCTTCTGCAAGACGCTCATTCTCGACATCATCCAAATTCCCGGCATCGGGCAAGTGGATTTCTCCCTCATGGCCCCGACGACTCGCCATACATCATGCGTCAAGGCGTTCATTGACAAAGTGTTGGTGGCCAATCCATTGCCCGTCACAGTATCCGTCACAACGGATCGCCGTGAAGCGTTAAAAGGCGCGGACTATGTCATCTGCACGTTCAAAATCGGCGGCCTTCGCGCATACGAAGCCGACGTCGATATCCCGCTCAAATACGGCGTGGATCAATGCATCGGCGACACGCTTTCGCCAGGCGGAATCTTCCGCACACTTCGTACGCTTCCCATCATGCGGGATGTGGCGGAAGACATGCGCGAACTCTGCCCTAACGCATTGATGCTCAACTATGTCAATCCCATGGCAACCATGTGTTGGGCCGTTGCGGACAGCGGCATCAAAGTCGTCGGCCTCTGCCATGGTGTTCAGACGACGCTTGACCTATTGGCAGGTTATGCAGGTGTTCCAAAAGAAGAAATCGACTACACATGCGCAGGCATCAACCACATGGCGTGGTTCATCAAGCTGGAGCATCACGGCAAAGATCTCTATCCACTTCTGCGCGAACGTATTGAGAAGCCTGAATACTACGCCAACGAAAAAGTCCGCGGAGAAGTATTCCGCCAATTTGGATATTTTATGACGGAATCAACGGGGCATCTATCCGAATATCTCCCCTATTTCCGCAAGAATCAGCATGGTATGGACTGGTATTGCGACGAGCCGGATTTCGGCGGCGAAACCGCCGCCTGCCTCAAATGGACGCGTATTCTCGAAACAAAATACGCCGACGCGGACTATTTCGAAAAGGAGCCCATCGAACTGCCGCCGCGCAGCGTCGAATACTGCTCCTACATCATCGAAGCGTTGGAATGCAATCGCATGTTCCGTTTCAACGGCAACATCCGCAACAACGGCCTCATCGCCAATCTGCCCGCCGACTGCATCTCTGAAGTGCCGATTTTCGCGGACGGAGCAGGCCTCCATCCGACCTACGTCGGCAACCTGCCATCGCAGCTTGCCGCATTGAACAACAGCAATGTTTCCGTACAGCGACTCTCCGTCGAAGCCGCCCTCA